>Ga0182004_10003244_pt1 | contig 12917 bp, 11 predicted proteins | sample Sormic07211540_1_FD_120479 | JGI IMG/M metagenome (GOLD analysis project Ga0182004, IMG submission 120479) | Endophyte microbial communities from Sorghum bicolor roots, Mead, Nebraska, USA - 072115-40_1 MetaG | ecosystem: Host-associated > Plants > Roots > Unclassified | place: USA: Nebraska... | reverse complement strand
GGTCGCATAACTGGAGAAAGATGGAAGGGGGCGGGGGGAGGCGTTCCCCACCTGGAAGTTTCTTCAAATGTATTCATCAAAGCACACAATATAACTATTCCTTTGCATCACTCTAATTATTCAGGACACTATTCTAGTACAGAAAAAAAAAGGAATACAACACGACAGCAAAAGGATGAGGAATTTACATGGAGATTATGGAGCTGAATTTCTCCACTAGATGGCCAGTTATGAGCCAACTTAACTTCTGACATAACAAGCGGGGGTTCTGCAGGAATGCTAATGTACTGTAGAATTCTCTCTACTGATATTATCTTGTTCTCCAAAGTGCACATGCCCCTGACAACCCATTCTTGAAGCATGTTCAGATTAAGCCCATATGTGATAGCAAGGCCAGCAATACCTGAAAGTTCGTCGTGATGTTAGTTACGAGAACCCATATCAAATCCTATCTAATTTAGTGTCATCGATCCAGCAGAACTATAAATAATCTTTAGAATTAACATGATATATACCTGGATCAATGAGGCCGGTTGGTAGATTGATCAAAAATATCAAAGAGAAGGCAAATATAAGAGATGACAACACATCCAGACGAAAGCAAAGCCACTCCCTTGCTCCAGTGTTGTAGAATTTCGGTCGAGAGTAGGCATCTGCTAGATGGCTATTAGTTGACACAAACTGATTTTCCTTGCCGAAACTTCTAATGGTAGTTGATCCTGTTATTGATTCTGCAAAATGTTGTATGGTAGGAGCTTTGCAAACTCCTATTAGCCTTTGCAGCTCCCTAGCTGTGTCAATGTAGTATCGCTGCAACAAGGCAAGCATTTTTTTTAATGTAACGGCAGGAGCTCTGCCCTTCAATTAAGGTAGGAAAAGGAAAGTTTATGTACAAGGCAAGTAAAATGAGATATGGGTGATCCTGCAGTTTAACATGGGGGATGGCAGGATTGGTAAAAAGTACCTGATACCAGACACAGGTAGCAAATACAGGGATGAAAACAACGAAGACCTGCCATGCAACTTGAGACATCACCACAATAATTCCAATAAGTTGAATGACGGAAAATGCAACAAAGCCCATGTGGTTAGAAATGTTAGTGTCCACTTCACTTTGATCAGTTGAAGCCTGCAAATTTTGAATACATGAATTAGCATAACAAGTGAATGAATTGAACTAACAATATTTGATCCGACGAAGATGACTTGCCCTATTCAAGATGCGCCCGCTTGGAGTGGAATCAAAGAAAGACATAGGAGCTCTGAATATGGACAAATGCATCTTGTTGAATAACAAAGTCGCTGTTTTGTAGGCAGCTGTTGCAAGGAACAGTGATCTTACAAGGATGCACAATGAGCTTCCAAGAGCCAGGATGACATAGACATAGATCAGTATTGACATGCTCACTGGAGGCTCAACATCCTTTGACACGGGAGCAGCCCAAGCCATCCAGTAATTACTCACAATTTGAAGTATTTGGAAAAGTATCTGTGCTAGCAACACAAACGGTACAAGAGCTCCCTTATAAGCTAGTGTGAGGTACTTCCAATAGACCCAGAACCCCACCCTACCTCTCTCCCTTTCTTCTTCCTGCACCAGCTGCCCACTCTGAGCATTCTCTTCATCATTGTTGGCTTTATCTTTCTTCTCAACTGATGACAGTGATCTGGACAGCTTCGGGTTTGCTTTGCCACTTGAAGGAGAGGGCACATTGCCTCCATTCATGGAATCAATCGCATCCAATGTTGTCAGAGCATCCTTGTGAGCACCAACTAGCTCCATGAACACTTCCCCTGAACCTAGTATTTCGTCGTATTTTCCTGATTGTGCTATTCTCCCATCTTTCATGACCTACATTACGAGCTTTATAAGAAGAGTCATAGGAATTTATGGTAACAATCAAACATTAAAACTTCACCAAGGAATTCTCACAAGAATGAGGTCAGCGGTAGGTAGGAATTCAATCTGATGAGTGACATAAACCACTGTTTTTGAGCCCAAATCCCCAAGCAAGCATTCCTGCGAAATAGAATTTGTAAGACATGAAGCTTAATTAGAATAAATAAAAAAAATCATGTACCTTAAAAAGGTGGGATCCTGTATGGGCATCAACTGCACTGAATGGATCATCGAACAAATAGATGTCGGAATCCTGATACAGAGCGCGGGCTATCTGAATCCTTTGCTTCTGCCCACCACTAAGGTTGATGCCCCGCTCGCCAATGACTGTCTGATCACCAAATGGCAAGATCTCCAAGTCTTTCTTCAGCGAGCAAGACTCAAGTACTCTGTCATACTTCTCTGCGTCCATCTCTTTGCCAAACAGTATATTCTCCTGAATTTTGCCGCTCTGTATCCATGCTGATTGACTGACATATGCTGTTGTTCCACAAGTCTGGACCTCTCCTGATAACTTTGGAATCTCACCAAGAATGCAAGATAGCAGGCTCGATTTTCCGGAGCCAACTGTCCCACAAACAGCAACGCGCATGCCTGGCCTAGCTTGGAAGCTCAGGTCCTTCAGTGTTGGGACTTCAGGTGAGGCTTCCCAGGAGAAGCACCCATTGTTGACGTTGATTGCAAAGTCAGAGCTACCACTTGGAAGCCTCTGCACAGCATCACTTGGCAGCTCGTCAAGGCATAGGAATGATGCTATCCTGTCAAGAGACACCTTGGTCTGGATCACCATCGAGATAGTGTCAGGAAGGACATATATCGGTTCCTGCAGCACGCGGAACGTGGCCAATGCTGACAGCACCTTCCCTGACTCCAACGGGATCCCCATGAGAATGCAAGCTCCAAAGGTGACCACAGCAACGAAGGTCGGGGTACCCCAGAAGACGAAGGTCACCGTGGCCGATGTGTAGAGGTATTTCTTTAGCCAATTCGTCTCTGTCTTCCTCAGCTCAATAATCTTGGACAGGAATTTCATCTCCCACCCCTGCAGCTTGAGAATCCTCATGTTGCGAAGGATCTCAGTCGTCGCCTTCATCCTGACGTCCTTGCTGTCCATGAGATTCTCCTGGAACTTCTCCTGCATTTTCCCGGGAGGCACGTTGGCGAGCATGATGACCACGGTTGCACCCAGCGCGGCAAGCGACGCGAGCCCCAGCGTGGAGTAGAGGATGAACATTGCCATGCCTACTTGTAACGGCACCAGCCAGAGGTCGTGCATGTACCATCCGAAGATGCCGACGCGGTCGGCGTCAACGCTGATGATGTTAATCATCTCTCCGCTTGTTCGGCTCCGCCTCGACTGGCTGGAAAGCGCGAGGCTCTTCTGGTACACGACGGCGACGAGCGCCGACCGCGCGCGCATCCCCGCTTGCTGCAAGCGGAAGAACCAGTGCCGCTGCGACAGGCACTCCAACGCCTTGGCCACGATGAAGGCGAGGACAAGGAGCGGCCCCTTGCTCGCGTACCTCTCGTCGCCGTTGAGGTACTGCACCAGGGAGTCTATGAGGTACGGGCCGACGTAGGTGGCCACGTTGTAGACCAGCGCGTAGAACGCGGTCACCGCGACGTGCCACCAGACGGTGCGCAGCAGGGCCTTGGTGAGCTTGAATGCCGTGACGACCTTCCGGCTGGAGCTGTCGCCGTCGCGGGTGAGCGCCTCAAGGTTGGCCATGAACGACGGGAGCAGGCCAGCAACGCTGTCGCCGGACTCGAGGCTCGGGACGTCCTCCAGGACGAGGGTCTTCCTGTGGCCCACGCTGAGCAGAGGGGCCATCCACGAGAAGGTGAGCACGCTGAGAAAGCCGGCGCCAGTGAGCAAGGATGCGCCGGCGCCGTCGGCGCTGCTGCTGTTCTCATTGTCCGCCTCGCGCGCGCCGTTCAGCAGAGGCTCCTCGGAAGCATGGCCTTGGCCTTGGCCCCGTCCCGCCCGCCTTCCGAGGAACCCAGCTGAGAGTAGAACCACTGCCGCAGCAACAGAGACGGCGTCGACCGCCCACGACCGACCGGGAACGAGGAACCCGTCGAGACTCGTCGCCGCGTGAGCGCCGACGGTGGCGACGGAGAGCAGCATGAAGAGCGCCCACCAAAGCCTGAGCTGCGCAGGGAACAGCTCCTGCTGCCGCTGCCGCCGCCGCCGCCGCCCGAAATCGAACTGTAGGTACGCGGCGAGCAGCAACCACGCCACCGCGCGCGCGGCCGCGTCCACTTGTTCCGCGACCGCGTCGCGTGACCACCCGGCTCCACCGTCCGCGTACCAGGAGTACGCGGCGAGGAGGACCTCGAACGCCGCCAGGGTCCACGTGGTGCAGGCAGCGACCCGGTAGCACCGGGACCGGCTAACGCCGCCGGGGCTGGCATCTCCCTCCACCTCCCCGTCCTTGGTTCGGCCGGCGGAGAGGCGGCGGCGAAAGAGCAAGCGCCCTGTGACGGCGAGCGCGAGGATGAGGTGGGCCGCGGCGCTCACGCCGTGGAGGAAGAGCGGTTGCAGGAAGAAAATGAGGGATCCCTCCCAGGCCGGCGTTGCCGCCATCGCTGCCGCGGCGGTCGAGGGCACGGACGTCAGTGACGGGTGATCCAGTGAGGCGCATGCGCGGGATAAGTGAGGTGTGAGGAGATCAAAGGGGTCAGTCGTCGTGACGGTGACAAAGCCACTGGCGCTGTGGTGCCAGTCGTCGTGACGGCGACGCGGCCATAGAGATCAAAGGGGTCGCCGATGCTCGGCTCCTTACCAAAGCTTACCGCACGCCATGCTGAAATGCTGAGTGGCTTCGCTTGGCACCATGCATCCATCATTTTCTCCGCTGACGATTAATCCATTTACGATCGTTTGATTATTCGGCCACAGTGCTGAGTGACTCTCGTTTCCACCTATCCGACAGGGACTGAGGATTAGGGACGTGAACCGCTGCGGGGGGAACTATGGCATGCTAAGGAAATATTTCGTCGATGGTGTTTGTCAGCTTCGACTTTTCCCGTGAATGCAACAAAAAGGACTATAGAAATGTGTCTAATTAGGACTATCATTAGACATGCGCACGGTGCACCTATCCTCGAATCTTGGGCTTGTACACTTCAGAAAGATTCTCACAACATATATCTCATATATTATGGTCTTGTTTAGTTCATGAGAAATTTTATAAATTTTTTTAGATTCTCCATCACATCGAATCTCATGACACATACATCGAGCATTAGATATAGATTAAAAAAATAACTAATTACATAGTTTGCCTGTAATTTGTGAGATGAATATTTAAGCCTAGTTAATCTATGATTTGACAATATTTGTCAAATACTCCCTTTACCCCTAACCCTGAAAGCTACAGCTTTTAGAGTTGTTCTAAGTCAAACTTTTAAACTTTGACCGAATTTCTAGAAAAAAACGTTAAGATTTATAGTACCAAATTAATATCATTAGATTTATCATAGAATATATTTTCATAAGATAATTATTTTATGTCATAGATATTTATGCTTTTTTTATAAAGTTGGTCAAACTTAAAAAAATTGACTGACACAGATTCTAGAAGTTAAAGCTTGCAGAGGGAGTACAAACGAAAATGCTACGGTATCTATGTAGTAATTTTTTTAACTCAACAAGGCCTATATTGATCTATCTATGAATCTAAACACACACACACAACACAGATATGCTTATGTGCGCTGTGCGTATTATAAAAACTATGCATACTTGCACAATAAAACCAATATATTATTATGTGTTTTAAACTATACACGCTGGTCTAGAAAGTCGTAGCTATTGTATTGTTTGTTTGGGCTTATCAGCTGAATCTGTCAGCCATTCAGCAATATTTTTCTCTCACAATAAATCAGCCAATAGTACTTTCTGCCTTAAAAGTTTTATTCATTTATATTACTACAATTATTAATCTCCTTGGTCTTCTCTGCTGTACGGTAAAACTTTGCTGCGAACAGAACATCGCAGACACACTGTAGCAGTGGCAGATTCGAACCCCTAGCGTTTGTACTGTTAATTATTTTATTTAAAAGAGGAATGGTAGTACAATTTCCAGAGTACACATGAAATAAAGCGATACAGTACAATTCAAACCACAAACTAATAGGAAACGAAAGCCTAAAAGGCTGCCAGTTGAATGTAAGCTACAGAACCCACAAAATGCGGCAACATTTGTGGATAGACCATCGAGACTTAAAAAGGTTTTTGTTTGACAGAGTTGGGGCAAATATCACAAGATTTGAGTGGCTACTAGTTACTGAAGGACACGCATGCTAACTTGATTGTTCAGACAGAAACCTCTGTTTTTGGTAATGAAGGCATTCATCGCATCAGCCTTTGTGCGGAATTTAACCAGCACCATTCTTATGGGCTCTGGGACACCAGCTCTGTTGCAGCAGTATGTATGGAATTAGACAACTAAGACTAGGAGTAGCAAACAAGAGTGGGCGTCTAAAGTTTACCTTATAAAGCTTTCAAATGGAGGTTCAAAGTTCGTGCCACACAAAAAACGCTCTATGTCCTCTAGGAGGGCATTTCGTGGGACTCCTTGCAAGAGTACCTGGAAAGACCAATCCAACAAACAACAGAATCAAAACTTTATCATTGTTTCCAGACAAATCAATAATTAATTGATATCAAATGCATAGTGTTATACGCCTAACACGGGCTACTCCTCATGGTGGAATAAATGGGCCAGCAACGGCCCGAGAGGAGGCGCCGGGTGCTAGGGGAGGGGGCGCATGCGCAGTGGCTGCCGCCAACGTCATCAATCAATCACTATCCAGTTGCCTTATTGGTCTTAGTAGATTTAGAAAGAGTTGATTAGTTAGGAAAGGAGAATCCAAATCCTAGGAGGATGTAACCGTTGCAATCAAGAAAGAAATAGCCAAAAGGCTCTTATCTCCTATCTCTCCCTCTTCTCTCTACGCGCTGCCGCCCTTCTCTTCTCCTCGACCTGCGCCGCCACCACCCTGCCCAACCCTAGCTGCTGCCTCCTCCACTACCGCCGCCGCCCGGTGCCCTGCCACCAACCACCCCCACCTCCACGCTTGTTACACATAGATTTACTAGAATAAGAGATTGGAGATTTGGGAAGATTCTAGTCCTTGGTATATGCACAATCAATAGCACTAAGCAGAAGAGAGATAACACTAAATTTGTTCTATGTAATCTTCTTGCGTGCATAAACAAAAATTGATTACACACATATACTTAACACAAAACTATCACTTACAGTTTTCTCATCAAAGGGCTTTTTGAGATCCCATACTTCACGACTTATCTGTTTAGGGCAGACAATATATCATTGTTTGGCACTGGACCAACTGAAAAGCTGATAAAAGAAAAAGTCCCGCCTTACCTCATCAATCCTGTACAGCCGATTCAAATTTGTTTGCCTATTTGCAGTGTTAAACATTGCCTTTGAAGAAAACCTCAACAAACTAATCAAGTAAGGCATTAAAACAAGTTTCAGGTTGATAATCACATCCAAAAGTGGTGAGAAATAAATAATAATAAAGATTTTTTAATACCAATATCATGTCAACAGCTATTAAAATATTAATGAAAGCATGACATATGTTTACCAAAAATACAGTGTTTGATAGTAGTAAACCAAGTACTTGTGTGTCTACAATCTTCCTTAGCATCATACAGAATAATAGCATCAATGAAGAAATAACTATTGTCCCTCGTACAGAACTCATCACGTGCTCAAGGAAAAATACCTTGTACAGATACACAACCTAACTAAATAGGTCATCAGACAGATCAACAAAGGCTAGTCAGGGACAAATTGGACTACTAAGAAAGGGCAATGCTTCATGAACACTATATGAAAATAGGCATGCATCAAACAGACACAAGGTTCATATCTAAGCTACAGTTCTAAAAGGCCAAGGCATCACTTGTCTTGTGATTGGCATGAAGGAATGGAGCCAGTTAGGAGTCCAAGTTCAAGTAAACAAAAATAAAAAAAAAGGTTATATATAAAAAAAAACATGCAGACTATGCAGAGCATACAGAGTATGTCCCTTGTTGTAATCAATCTTCACACAAGGCTATGTATACAGAACATGTTGAGGGGAAAAAAGGTTATATATAGAGCATGCAGAGGAATCATACGCGGCCAATGGATCATATCTGTTGTTGTAATCAATCTTCACATCATCCAATGATAATCCACATCTGTCAAGGTGATGGATAATGTCAGTTTTCAACATGTTCTTCTCAAGACGATTGCCTCCACCAATGACGCTGTAGAACCTTCCATAGGCCAACCCTGTAGCAGTAGGAAAAATATTATTGTAATATACTTGATCGATGAGGTGAATAGGTACCTTATCAGCCGAAACAGTTATTACAAACTATGAGTATCAGCAGAACAAAAGGCTAAGAGGCCACAACAAAATCCTCTTGATCTCAACAATCAAGATACAAGAACACAAGAGAGAGAAGACCCAATTTAAATGTTACAACATATGTCACAAGCTCGCAACCTACCCAGTTCACACTTCTTTAATTTAAGCATGAGCAGTGTTCCAAAAAAACAGTATTAAACGTGTGCCTACACACAATTAAGCGCTAATGAGAGCCTCCTGCATCGATTAGGCCCTACACGGCCAAATAAGCATTGGTTGCACCTAGGTAAAAGCTGCGGCGAGGCAGTCTTGTGCTAGTGCAGGCAGGCAGGAGTGAGCGAATGGGCGGAGAAAAGGGCCTGTGCGGGCACAAGCAAGAGCGCAAAACAGATGGCAGGAGCACAGAACAGAGGGCGGCGCAGACAGGTAGCTTCATCCCAGCCTCCTCCCTCATCCTGCTAGCTCCCGGCTTCCTATCAGCAGTGTATGGATGCGCATATGATGGGTAAGCGCAACAGGGCTGGGGAGCCTCAGGGAGTGCATCAATAGCTGTTCATGCATGCCCTCGTGTGGTAAGTGGTGGATTGAGTGTGGCTTTGCAGTGCAGCAGTGCGCGACCTGCAGTCCTCAGCTGTCCCTGTGAGATATGTTTCTATTATTTTTTCTAGAGTAGAACCAGCTTCTGTTTGAAAAAAAACTTGGTACTTCTGTGTTGGTTGACATAATTTTCTTCTGAAACTATGTTCTCAAATGCTCTGAACCTGATAAATTTCCCTTGTTTGTGCTGCCTTGTGATTTATTAGCCTTGAAAATATCTCTATTAAATACTTTGTTTGGCTTTCATCTGTGCTGGTACCTCTGGACCTTGCTCCCAGCAGCAAAAATAAATCTATCTATATCTATAACTCTTATAAAGCAAAACCCCGCTAGCTATTTCTCTTGACATGCAAGGCGTCCACCTCAGCAGTCCACTATGATTTGCCACTAGCAATTTCTCTTGACATGCAAGGTGTCCACCTCAGCAGTCCACTATCATTCACAAAAAATAAAGCTCACTAGCACAAGAATTATGATATCCACGTCAGTGAGACACATCATCCACTATGGATACAATCTCCACGATTATTCTAACAAATCTATATATATATTATATCATGTTCCTACATTACCAACACCATACATATAGATTCCTCCTTTATACCCGCGGCAACGCATTGGGAATCCTCCTAGTTATATATATAAAAATTAGCACAAACGCTTAATCATGTTTAATATATGTTTAGGCGCTCTAGGCCCTAGGCCACTAGTGCCTTTCGGAACCTTGAGCATGACAATACTCCACAGATATGAAATCAACAGAAATACCTATGAATTTCCTTTTCCCTGTACACGGATCCCCAACAAGGAAATGTCATCTTCTAAAATTGAATTGTTTTCTTTTCAGCTTACATGTGATGAACCTTCCAAAGAGGCAATAACAATGACTGACCTGCAGTGTTGCTTGACAGTGTTCCACAGATAAACTAGAGCATTATAATTCACCCTATCACACGTGGTACTATGTCATGACCTTAGAGACCAAATCCCTGATTCCCTCCAACAATTCACGGATAGCAATTGCACACCCAACCTACATTTATGATCAAATTTACTGATAGCACATCCAACCTACATTTTATTGCCGGCTACTCTATCCCTTTAAGTTCCTTATTCGGTATTCTTAAACGGGAATAACATCAAAGTATTAAACCCTAAACCCACCCAGAAGCAAACAAACTGACAAGCTACAGAAGAAACACGAATAGGTACAGGTAAAGGACAAGGTACAAGCACGAAGATGACCGAGCTACCTTCGCGGGATGCCTTGAGGAAAGAGTCGTCCTGTGACTCTGCGGCCGTGGCGGCGGCTTCGCCGGATGCATCCGCGGAGAAGAGCCGAGCGGACACCAGCGGGGACACCGCCAAGCGAGAGGAGGAGGGATCCCTCGATACGGTTACGCCGCGGCGAAGGGCGGCGGCCGCGAGCCTCGACATTTATCTCCGGCGGCGCGGCGGCGGAAGAGGGAGAAATCAGGAATGGCGTTGGCTTCGGGACTCGGGGGAGAACGAACGGGTCGCAGATGGGTCCCTTTTTCTTATTTGTGCAAAATCATATGGGCTAGCTGCTTGTTGGGCCTTATATCTAAATGGGCTTTGAGGATATCAGAGCTAATGGGCTTTATGAGTTGGGAGGCGTGTAGTTCTAGTTTATTCGATTTACGCATCGCCTTTCCCCACGAACTCACGAAGGCGAAGACAGAAGAATCAGTTCCATCTCTCTGTCTCTCGCTTGGGAAATTGGGAGGACGACGAGGAAGAGGAGGCGCGTGCCGGCACCCGACCGTCGACTACCACGCTACGACGCGGCACCGGGATAGGTGCTCCTGAGCTACGAATCCACACCCCACGCCCACGGCCAATCCGCTGCGTGCGCCGCGGCCTTAGCATGAGGTGGCCGCTGGCGATCTCGACTCGCCGCCGCCCCCTCCTTTTCGTCCTTCTCGTCGCCCTCTACACGATTCCTGGTGAGATCTGGCTCGTATCTGTTTGTTTCGGGTTAAGGAATTTAGTTTGAATGTTTTACCGTCATGGAGGGTTGACCAAATTATTTTACCGTATTTTTTTTTTCGATTGAGAGCGATTAGATGAGAACTAGTCATTTTCCAGACATCTTATTATCTTTTTCCTATTGTATGTATTTGTACTGACCAGTGAAAGAATTGGCCGCTGGGTAAGGTCTGAGGTGCAATTATCATAGGGGAAGGACTGGAGGAGATTTAATGATTTTATAGACTCGTGAAATAGAAACTGCTTGTAGCAGTAAGTGAATTTTTGGCCTGCTAGGTGCCTCGATGGTTTATTACGATAGGATCATTAGTGTGAAGATTGAAGGGGGCAAATGCGAACAAAAGCGTAGTACTCATTATGAAAATATTTCAGAGATGGAATAGACAATGGGAAAGGTCACCGATTTTACTTCTTATGGAACAGTTTGGGGATTCTTTTGGTTGGTGTTGGATCTACCAATCTAGAACAATCCATACTGTGGCCCATTTTTGGGTTCAGCTTCGCGGGACATAGATTGCTCGGGGTTCAGAAGTTAGGAAATATATTGTGTTGTTACGTGCACAATTTGTATTCATTATTATCCCAAGAACAATCTAGCTTACATGTTCTGTATTCCTGGGGATTGGTTGTTTTTATTTTTTAGAACTCAGGTCCCATTTTGTTGACAGTGTCAAGTGCCGGCATTGATTGATCTCCTGCATGTTATGTATTTCATGTTTTTTAATTACTTTTCTATCTTCACTTATTCAGGAAACCAAGATATGGTGTAGTTTCATATTGCATTTGCATACCATTAGTTTTGCTTGATTGAAGTTGATCGTTTTAGCAAATTTAAGTAACGGAAACTAAGCAAACTGTTTGTAACTTGTTTTATCTTCTATTGGTGTATTTTCATCAAAGATGTCAGTAACTGTGTTTTATTCAAGTTGATATTTTGAATTCTTCTTAGCTATAATTGCTAGAATGGAATAGATCAATAGATGTGAGAGATCACATTTGACAAGCTACAGTGCAACAGATATACCATGATGAGGCCATGGTGCTCGTTATCAATGCCTTAGTAAGCAAGTGATTAGTTAAAACATAAGAACAGAGGCCTATCACGTATCACCTATCGACTGATATCATGAAAACAAATGACACTTAAAGGCTTAAAATATAGCAATTGAGACCTGTCACATTTCATCCCAGATCAGTAATTAGATTCCTGCGGTGCATGAATTTGTCTATTATTGCACTACTTGAAAAGGGGGAAAGTAGAAACATGATCAGAAAATACAATTTTGGTTGATAATGAGAAGTTGGCAAGATTTTGTTTAAACCGGCCTGGTCTTTCACTGGCTGCGTGAAAGCAATGACACCATATTTTTATTTTGACCGTTTTTGTGTTCCGATTGGTGATACTTATACTGTTGTACAGGGTTGTAAAACTTTAACATGTTTATTATGTGATGCTTTAAAAATGGTCCCTCATTTGTAATACCAGTTATCTTACCACACCGTTCAACAGCAGTCCTCCCTGGGTCCACTAAATCTAGCTGATTTTGCATATGTGATGTGCAGTCCTCTCTGACTTTCCCCTTTTCTGATCTCTCTCTGTATACCCACTTATTTTCCCCTCCTGGTGGAAATCCACAAATCAATCTGGATGCCAGAAGGTCTGAAGTTCTGTTTCCCATCAGATATGTTTGCTTGATTAGTTTAAGCTTGTGCTCTGATAGTTTATTGGAAAAAGTCTACATCACCCCCTGAACTATAGGGTGGTGTCTATTTTACCCTCCGAACTATGAAACAGTCTAATTTACCCCATGAACTATCAAAAACCGTTCAAATCACCCCCCGGTGGTTTTTATGGCGGTTTTGCTACAGTAACCATGGTTTTGCTACAGTGCTGTGGTTTTGACTTTTTCTTTTTTCCTATTTGTTTTCATATAATCTTTGAAAAATCATAGTAAATCACAGAAAAATCATAAAATAGAAAATCTAATTTTGTTGGACTCCGCATGAGTAGATC
>Ga0182004_10003243_pt1 | contig 12918 bp, 10 predicted proteins | sample Sormic07211540_1_FD_120479 | JGI IMG/M metagenome (GOLD analysis project Ga0182004, IMG submission 120479) | Endophyte microbial communities from Sorghum bicolor roots, Mead, Nebraska, USA - 072115-40_1 MetaG | ecosystem: Host-associated > Plants > Roots > Unclassified | place: USA: Nebraska... | reverse complement strand
TATATATATATATATATTCAGACACTGTACCTTGGAGTAGCCCGTTATTGGGTATCTCAAAAAAAGCAAAAAAAAAAAAAAAATCCTGAAATAAAGAGATGGCATATAACAGATGGATTTCTATATATATGAGCCTATTATTGTGGTTTGTGTCCAACGTTCTTGCTCCTTGTTCCACAATCAGAGACTATGGAAGGATACAACATCTCACAGCTCACAACTTCATGAGGATACGCACAGGATTAATACAACATCTCATATGCTTTTCCTTTCACATGAGGAAAAGATAATGAAGTTGTATCCTTTCATAGTTCATCTCACAGCTCGTTGGACATAACATCTCACAATCAGAGACTATGAAGTTGTGCTTCGGCTATAGATGAACTATGAAATACACAAACGAACATACGCACAGGATTAATCCAACTTGGATTGTACAGCTGTGTTCCCCCTCGTTAAGATATTTTCGGTTCCTTTTGTACAGCTATGTTCTCTGGTTAAGAGACTGTCCGTCCTTAACTAGTGACATTGACGAATCGATGCAAGCAGGGGGCTAATGACTGTTGAATGGTTAGTTCTGGGTCACAGTTGTCTCTACTATAGAAACAATTATTAGAGAGATGCTCCTCTTTTTTTTCTAGATATAGACTATCTCTAGAAACACAGCTCGCCTCTAAAAAAATAAATTCTAGAGGCGGTTGGTATTTGTAGCCACTCCTAAAAATGCTCTATATTTTCATAGGCTGTTGAGCTGGTGTTCCCAGTCATATCTACAGATAAAGACAATTCTCATATTTTTAAATTATTTTTTTTATTTTTTTAAGTAACATCGGATGGAAAGACATCATAAATCAAATAAAGTTGTAGTGCTCGATGAGATCTAAACTTTATAGTCAATTGTTTTTGTCTGAACTCATTTATAGGCCAAATATATAGCCAATACAAGATTCGTGAAAGTTAATAGAAAATGCTCTAAGTCACAAGTGGTCTGAGGGGGCAGGGTTAAATCATTTTTTCCATGGCGGATCTGTTTTGAAGATGAGGGCGACAACTATGGCGTCAGGATTCTCACCGGTATATGACGACATGGAGACTTTTATTTCCAGATAGCGATATCAAGGCGAAGATGGATGCCATTGAATAATTTTCTCAAGACTTTTCTCTATTTTATTGTGGTTGGATCTAGCCACGATAAAAAAACTAGGGAGAATAAGTTTCAGATCAGTCTTTCTCATTCTTCGGTGGCAGAAAGAAGAAGTTTTTCAACTCCACCTATATAAATGTTGGTTGTCGTTCGTTAGGCATATGTTGTCAAGCCTTTTGCCGAGTGTTTGCCTATGCAGTCATCTATACTGCAAAGCGTCATCCTATCTATAAATATAGTTTCTTGTCTCCAACTTGATTCAGGCTACTAGAAACACATGCATGCGACTGGATGAGAAACATTGAGTATGAGAGGCACCAGGAACTACATATGTTGGCATACTAGCTATGTACAGGATCCAGAGAGATGGGCAATGCGTTCCATACATGGAGAGCCCTTGCTGGATACTGCATGGGGGTTTGATCTGGTGCTTACAAGCATGCCCTGTAAGGGCTCGTTGGTGGTGACAGGTGTGGGGTCCCTAGAACTGTTGTCTGAATGAAAGCAGAGGGAAGAGGTAATTGCAACAGTGTAAACTGCAAGTTGATCATTTGCACAGTTCAGCAGTTTGCAGAACTACATTGGTAAAAAAGGACCCTGGCAAGCATTTTAGCTAGCAGGCTGGCGAATAGTCCCCATCGATGCTTCTGCGCCTGGTTGATTGAAGTGCACCGGATCCATGTCTGGTGGAGTTAGCATAGGTGAGGATCCTTCCATCTCATTCAAGAAATTAAAGCGACTGGTAATGGTATCCATTGGTCTACTACCCTTTTTATTTCATCATCAATTCCATTCAAAAATTAAAACCATCATTCTCTTACCTATGAAGGTATGGTTCATAAATAGCAGTATATCCGTCAAACTGTGCTCACCACACAAAACATATTCCCACAGTACTGTACTCAGATATCCAATATATGAGCAAAACCATGGCTACTGTAGCAAAACCACCATCGAAAACCATCTAAGGGGGTTATTTGAACGGTTTTGGAAAATTTAGGAGGTAAAACGCCTGGTTTCAAAGTTGAGGGGGTTAAATAGTCCACACCCCATACTTGAGGGATGGCTTGTATTTTCAGAAATCTCTAAAATTGCCCATAGTTTTATAGGCAGCTCTAGATTCAGCCGCCTCTAAAAATGGATTTCTAAAGGAGCTATTTCGCTTGTGCTTTGGGACTCAACCATATGGGGCCGATATTTTAGTAACAGCCTGTGCATGCATCCGCCTGGTCTGTGTGTTTGCATTGGTCTTTGTGCGACCAAAAAATATGTTACTGTGTTGAAAGCTTTAACTGTAATGCTAATGCAGTGAAATTCTTGCAGCACCGTTCAGGGATATGGTTTGATCAAGAGCAATACATCCAACTGCCCAATGTCCGAATATACATATGAGATGTTTAGTAGTTGAATTATACATGAATTGAAACTCCGAATCCATCTTGGACTGGAAAAAACATGCCTCGCCTGTTTTGGCCGGCAAAAATGTACACTTGCCAATTTTTGTCACTAAGAGTTCTCTCTGTAAATCTACGAGCAAATGACAGTATTGGTCAATCCACAATGCTGTTGATCGGTCGAAAACTCTAAATTCCAAGAAGAATATAGTGGATAGAAATTATTTCTTTCACCTTTTCGTTCGAAGTTTAAAGTCTATCACTGTCAAAATGCGCTGCCTGATAGAAGCAGAGCTAAATACAACATCAGATTCTTGCAGCACCATTTTTGCAAATGCTTACATTGTTTATAGGTGAAAGAAGTAAAATTGGCATGGTCGACCCAAGGCCAAAAGTGAAACATTGCATCCGAAATCTGTTCATAAATAGTACACATGTCCTCTTAAAAAATAAACAAAATAATCTAGATGATGAGGAGATGAACAGAACATAACTCTCTTGTACAGGTTTGATACCAGTGCAAAGCTCCATAATACGCCATTCCCGTGGCACTATGTAAAAATTCACCTTTAGTTCAGAATTAAATTTTTGGCATGGCTAAGTCATATGTTTTTTCATCTCATCGTCAATGACATTAAAAACTAAAACTACCGCTCTGACAGAATGACTAATGGAGAGCCAGTTGTGCTCAACAGTCACCACGTTATATATGAAGACACTGAATCTTGAGAGTAGTGTTTACAGCATTTGGTTATTTCAGAATAAAGAACCTAAGACAAGGACTTATCATATAACAGATACAACATATATGTTGTTCTTTAAGTTCTGTCCGGTTGCTCTTTACACAATCGGACAACATTGGACTGAATGTGCACTATGGACTGATGAACAATTGGGTATGAGAGTCATCAGGAATAAACTTCTCATGGCTAGCTTCTTGCTGTGGAAGTAGTTAGAACGTGCTATTTCGTGCTGCCTCTGCAAGGTCGTTAACACCATTGACATAGCTAGGCATGGCGTGCTTCTATGCTGAGTCATGAAAAAAGCTACATCATGATTCAAGCGAGACTTCAGACAAAAGACTAGTAGTCTCTTCTCAGGTGGCACTGCCTAGATGTTCTCTATGCTTGCGTATTTCGTGAATTGTTTTGGCTTCAACTTATTAGGACTTAATTAGTGCACATGATTGTTTGATGTCAATGAAATGTTCTTTGATATTGTCAATTCTGTATATTTGTGAGCTTGTCACACATAGGAAAAGTGTGTTCAATCTGCATTTACTGCATCTCTCTAGATGCAAATTTCCAAATGCATGGATGATCGGTGTTTTTTTTTCCTATGCTTCTGTGTGAAACGTTCAAGTTCATCCCAGGGATACTGATGAGGAGTGCTTCTTGCATCACCATTTTTAAGTGCTAACCTTTTTCATTTGCAGGTGAAAGAAAAAAACACGTAATTATTGGACATGGCCTGCAGACCAAAACTTGCCTCAAAATAAAATATCTAAACAATGTCGAATGGAGGCAAAGTCAACATGAAAGTTGTAGTACTCTACGAGATCTACAACTTTGCAGTTAACAAAAAAAATCATTTGAGATCATTTGTAGTGTCACATATATAATATAAAATTCAAAATTCTGTGGTTAAAAGAATAGCGTCAGCTAATGTGAACATTGAGGCCTTGAGCTCAAATCTTGAAAAATATTTTTTTTTTATTTTTACCACTTATCAGTGCCGGATTTTGCTCTGGCTGTGTAGCCTAAGGGTCACAGGATGCTGGTTAACTCACAAGAATCAGACAAGCTCAGACTGTGTTTAACTAGCTAATTAATTACATCCATTTGGTTCGTTTAATTTTTCTCTCAAAATTCCAAAATGGGAAGAAGTTTAACATCTATCTTAGCAGAATAGTATATTTACTTTTCTTGAGCAGCAGCACTTAATTCCTTTATGCATTCTTCTTCTCATTGAAAAATGCAACATCAACTTCATGGGCTGTAGGATACTTTTGTAGTTTCTGCACAGAACAGCTGAGGTGGCGTTGTTGGCACAACTGCATCTAACTAGCAAGAATTACATCCCTATGGCTTGCTTTTTTCCTTTCTGTATTACAAAGTGGGAAGATCTCTAAATCAGGCAAACGACAAGAGTGTCTTTACTTTTCTTGTGTGTGGCACTCAATTCTTCATTTATGGCTTCTGATGCCCATCTACAAATACAACGTCCATCGATCATATATATCCCCATGTCTATCGGTCAGGACTCAGGAATAGTATCATGAAAAAACCCGCATGGGACAGGATGATGAGCTACCATTGCATGTTGGGTATGAGAGGCACCAGGAACTGCCGGCTTTGTTGTACACATTCCAAATGGACAAGAATTCTCAAAACTAGATGTTGGATATGGGAGGGAAGGCGGTGGCCTGAGTGCTTTCTAGCAGTGAGGTGTGCCCCTTAGTTGACAAATACCATGTATTTACAGAATATCATGCCAAACATAGGGTTAGGTATATCCCAAATGAAGTGACTTTGAGAGAACTAACATTTTAGATAAGTCATCTATCCTTTGTCGATAAGTCATACCATGCTGCACCAGCGCCGGGGTTGGATACACTAGTTAGGATCCCAATCTTTATATGATTACCAAGTTCTAGTGGGGTTCTTAATTACAAATATGTAAACCCTGCATAATTAAGTTTTGTAATTTCCTCATTTTTGTTTCATTTTGTATCTTATCTTTTATTTTCTAATCCAATACTCACATTGTCATTTTGTAATCTCTATACACTTCTTATGGATTTCAGTTAATTATCAATTACTAGTAGATACATTTTCATTGTCTATCTAGATTCCAAATTTGCATCTGTGTCTTGTTAGGCCGATATGTCCAGTATATCATACTGATAATCTCAGCAGTGACCGGGGCTAGCTAAAAATATGGCACCAGAGGGGCACTTGTTCATTTGATGATGACTTGACAGTACAATTCACACATGTTAGTGATTGGCGTCCCATTATATGATCAATGAAGGATGCGTGTCGTGGTACCGGTCTATGGTAAAAAAATAATAAAAAATATAATGTTCCCTCAAGCGCACATACTAGCTAGGCTACACGACACATGTGACTATATAGCTGATGCTATTCTTTTAACTATACAATTTTAAATCTGATATTGCATTTTATTTTACACTTCAAACGATCTCTAATGAAAAGTTATTAACTGCAAAGTTGAAGATCTTGTCGATACTACAACTTTGATGTTGACTTTATCTCCATTCGACAATGTTAATCATCTCAAATCACATATGAGAACTTCATATTGCATTGGACTTGTAAATCATCTCAAATCAAAAATTTGTCAACTATAATTTTAGATTTAAACTCTATAAGTTTGATATAACGTTTATTTTAATCCAATATCATATGAAAAAGTTATGATTTTTTGTGCAAAACACGCTATCGCCATCGATTATGGTGAAGCTGGCAGTTATAAGTTTATCACTGTCACTCTGTCAGTTCGTCTCGACCCAGCTTATGCAACATGGCCAGTTTAGGATTAAACTGCCTAGAAAGTTAGTTGTCTTCCTGAGCGTCACTCTCTTCATTCAGTTGTGACTGTTGCAGGACCCTATAAATAGAAATCATTTTGGTTCTCTGTTTGGAAACTGGTGCATGAGTGAGACTAGTTGAGGTGGGGACTTTTTTTTTCATTTTTTAGCCTTTTTTTAAAAAATATTTACATTTAGACCTCTGAGCATTTTATTTTCGTTTCTGGACCCCAAGCTCAACACGATTCCTACATTGGATAAGTTATGGCGCTAAGGCAACACATCTTGATGTCATGAGCCATGGCAGTGAGCATCAAACTCTGTGTCACCATGATTGATGACGTGGTGCAAACGTAGGGATGAAAACGTATCGGATACGAATAGATATCACCGATATCATAATTGTTTTTATATTTCTGGTCGGATTCGGATTCGAATACGGATAATGTCAACCATATTGGATAAGATAGGATTAGATGTCGATATTATAAATATACGATTTAAGTATTCGAATACGGATATGGTATCGGATGTCGAAGATTTAGACTCGGATACAGACAAATTTGAACCCCTCTAAATGAATTCGATCTCGAATACGATCGAAAAATATCCGTACCGTTTTCGTCGCTGTACAAACTGGGCACCTTGCGCCATAAATTAGCGTCAACCTTTCGGTTGCATAGATCTCGGCGACGTGCAACTGCTTCCGAAAAGACATGACATTTCTGGCACTCGTCCTCTCTGCTGCTGTGCATACATGCATCCGAAAAGACATGACATGATGTGCATGCATGCATCCACATACACATATGTATACTAGATAATATGGCCTTGTTTACTTTGGAAATATTTTGCAAAATTGCTACAGTAACTCTTTTATTTGTATGTGATAAATATTGTCCAATCATAGAATAATTAGGCTCAAAAGATTCGTCTCGTCAATTCCGACCAAACTGTACAATTAGTTTTTATTTTTGTTTATATTTCCATGCATGTGTCTAAAAATTTGATGTGACGGAAAATCTGAAAAATTTTGTAAAATTTTTTAAGAACTAAACAAGGCCATAATATTAGAAAAGTTGGAGAGAAAGAGAACGTGCATGCAGATGTGCATACTAGTACTAGGGTATTGTTTAGTTCCTAAAATTTTTAAAATTTTTTGTCACATCAAATCTTTAGATATATGTATAGAGTATTAAATATAAATTAAAAAATAATTAATTGTACAGTTTGTCTGTAATTTACGAGACGAATCTTTTAAGCCTAGTTAGTCTATAGTTAAATAATAATTATCAAATACAAACAAAAATACTACAATACCAAACTCAAAAATTCTCATCAACTAAACAAGATGGCTGAACAGTACTTACCATAGCAATGACAAGAGTCTGTATGCCTTGTCGTGTCACCTTGTCGTGTCACCTGTAGGATATCCTTTCTCTCTCTACTCTCCAACTCCAACATGACTTCTTTATAAGCCTTTTAGTTGAAAAAAAAAATACAATTTTTTTCAAAAAATAACTAATTATACAGATTGTAGCTACTTTAAAAGATGAATCTTTTAAGCTTTTCACTATTTTAATTTTTTAATGTTCTTAAAATATATTAAGAGGTTAAACGTACTTCAACTTTAATAAAATATACAAGAAATTACTAATATTTACGGTGCTTAATCAGGTAGTTTTTTTTCCATGTTATCATATTATAAAAACTGTGCATTAGCAAAAGTTGTGTTGTCATGTTCAAGTAACTTTCTGCAATAAGCAAAACAGGAGATAGGCAACCTGACCCGTTTTGTCAAATGGCTACTGTTAATGGTAATTTACAATGGCAGACATATTAGATGCCCTGCCACTATAAATAGTATTAATAGAGGCAAGCACATTAACATGCCCACCTCTATTAATCATGCCACAAAACCAAAAAAATGGTGCTTTTCAAAACTCAAGATCTTTAGTCACTCATGAATATACTTACTATGTTTTCCAACATTTCGTAATGTTGTATTGAATATTTCTTATACTAATCGAACTCAAATGAAAAAAGTTTTGACTACAAAGTTTTTAATCTTGGTAACCACACTACAACTTTTGTATGGAACATGTCTTGGCCATTTGAGAATGTTTGAAAATTTCAGAAATCTGAGTCTCAAAATATCTAAATTTAAAACAAAACATTGAGACTCCAAATTACTTCGAATCAACAATTTATCAACAAAAAACTTGTAGATCAGGTCACCACTGCAACTTTTGTATTAACCATGCAAATATTGGAGGTCATTTGGAAATTCCAAAATTTGAATTTTAACATCTATCAACTTAAAATACATGTTTAGGGCTCTAAACAGCTTCAAACCATAAACTTTCCAACTACGAAGTTCTATATTATATTCTTAAGCACAACTTTTATTTATACCATGTTTACATCTAAGGTTGTTTGAAATTGTAAATAGTTTCAGATATGAAACATCTCCACTACAAAAGTTATAGATCCCATCAAGGGCTACAATTTTCATATAAAGTTTGTCTTCTTTAGGGTTTTTATGGAAAAGTTATGTAACGTCTTTTTGGATGCATCTATTTCTAGAGGGGGATCTCTTAACATGCCCATTGCTGTTAAACGATTCTGTGGGGCTGACACTTAGAACATCCGCCTCTGCTAATAATAATGATTCTTAGAGGCAGACATTTCTATTAATCAATTTACAGAGGTAGACAACTAGACATCCTAAGATTAATAGAGGAAGTAGCCTTAGGATACCACTTCTGTAAATGATTAATAACGGCTTGCTTTTACCTGAAGGCCGCCTAGCATTTTATACAGAGGGTCCTTAAATGTGCCCAGCTCTGTATTAATCAGAGAGGATGTCTTCTAAAGTCCTTTTATAGGAACACCGCCTAGCAGTTTTATACCTACACCAAAGTTTTAGTTCTTCACACAATCAACAATTTTATAGTGAACATTTTTTAATTTGTGATAGTTTAGGGGCCTAAATCTGCCTTAGAATCCTTTCAGATATATTTAAAATATGTTTTCAGTCCCACCAAAGCTGTAAAAGAAATATTCTCCTATTGAATCTCTAGCATTCTTGTAGTGGGACAGAAAGGAAGGCTCGCACTAGGGTAGAGAATTAGTTTCAAATCCAAGGAAATGTACTAACATGTATTTTCCTTGATAAATTGAGTTACTTATGAATCCTAGCGTGCCAGTGTGGTTCCTTGGTGGGCTTAAGTTGACTGTATGGCCGAATCTCGAAAAATGTTTTATAGAGCGTTGCCTCTCCTAAGGCAGGCACCTCTGAACATAGATATATATTGGTAAGTTTTAGGATCCTGCTTCTGTATACAATTTTCATAGGTCAATCCTTTGCCGCTTCTATAAAGGAACCAGTTCCACAGACCTAGCTCCATAATCCAGTTTTGACCGTCTTTGTAAATCACTTATTTAACAAAATGCAGGTACAGGGTGGTTGGATGTAAATCCTAGTATTGATGGTTGCTTGCAATCCATTCAGGATGTCCTCTATATATACTTCTTGTGAGGCCCGATAGAAGCCTAAACTTCGTCATACATATATAGAGGTATATATAAATCTTGCCATATGGTGTCAATTTATTAAATATCATCGCGAGAGCTCTAAATTCGACTAGATACGAATTCGGGTTTCCATTACAAGAGCTCTAGTTGAAACTAACGCAGCATGAGACTGGATGAGATACCATTGGGTATGAGAGGCACCGGGAACTGTGATTTCCAACGTACATCTCCAGCATGGTCTTTGAGACTTTGACATCTCCAGCATGGTCTTCGACGTTCAGTCGTTGTGGTCTGACAAAGAAATGAAGGCACTGGCTGGTTGTTGCAGGATAGAACTAACTCAAGTCCCTCCTGTGCGCTGTTGCTTGGAGTCCTAGGATGTTTCTCCTTAGGTGTTATATGGAGCTCGATCGGGTAAGCCTTCATCAACTAATATAATGGATGGTACGTGGACATTTCTCTCTTCTGTGAACCACAACGGCTGCCCAATGCTCACTTGTAGCTAGCTGAGGATGGTTCCAGGAAATTGCTAGTTTCTTTTTGAAGTTTATCATCTTTCATAATGACTATTAGTGAAGCTATTTGTGAACCTGTGCACTTGTGCGGGCTTGTTTATGAAATTTTAAATTATTTATAACTATGATTTTTTTGAAGTAAGATGGAATGTCTTGAATAGAGATGAATCAGCTTTTGCGAGGTAGTTAATCCATTAGCTGGAATTATCTTAAGTAACACTATGGAAGCACTTTAGGAGGAAGCAGAATGCATCCTTCGCCTTAGCTCGAGGGAGACACGTTGGTTATAGTCACATGTTATCAGCAATTATACCATGAACTCTTTTGGACCAAATAAAAGGGTCTTCATGTAGAAATCAAAATGCCACAATGAAAGTGCCCCCGTTTTCCCTTCCAATTGTTCTGTTCAACGCCTTACCCTTTTTTCATTTTTCTTAGCACAAGGCTCTCTCTGCACTAGTTCAGGGTTAATTTTCCTTACCGAGCAAGGGAAAAAGCTCGAGCTAAGGAGAAGAGAGCCTCTCTCACCACACTATTTCATTAGATCTATAAGAGAAACAGACGTGTGGGACAGGATGTGTGCACCACTAGGAACGAGAGGCATCAGGGTGTACACAGATGTCCCTGTACATGATCTGGATGAACTATGATAACCCAATTGCCTGAGCTCTCCCATCAGTGGAGGTCCGAACATTTGGAGGTAAGCTGTCTCTACGAAGCCAGACGCTTCAGTTAGCTGCATGTCCAGGACCAGCGGACAATGGTGGGCATACCGCATATGGGCTAATTCAGTTGTTTTCATGCCTGCTTTAGCAGGACACGTAGGTTGCTCATTTTGTGAGGGACATATCTTTTGTTAGATTGAAATTAATTTTGGACACACATGTGTTTGGGTTAGAGAATGGTCGATCCAGAGATTGACAGAAAAGACTCCTTTGTCGTCTCTGTCGCTGAACAGACAAGCTCCGAACGATGGCTAAAAATTAACTAAGCATGCAAGCATATATAATTGGTAAATTAGTTTTTGACATTTCGTCTGTATTAGCTTCAAGCTACACAATGGCGCTAGCTACCTACTCTCATTATCACATATATTAGATTATGCAAACATTCAGTCAAAAAAGATCATGCAAACACATGTGTCCAACAGACGGAGAATGTGGGAATAGCTGAGAAAAACTTTGGATTTGCATGTGCTGAGAATTCTCGTTCTCGTTACATAAAGGACCTTTCCCAAATCATCTTATGTCTGATAGGCGTAGGCACATCAGAGCTCAAGGTGACACTGTGATGCATTGTGTCTGGCGTTACTGAGATTTGTCGAGTTCATTTTTTATTGTAATTTTTTACTTAGCCAAAAACTATTGGCTTGCAAACTCTTACCATTGACCATCAGTTCAATATAACCTTGTGAATTGTGTTGTGTAGTGTTGAACAATGTGAGAGCTTGAAAACCCTGGAGCCGAGCTCAACCAAACTCGCCCAAATTTTTTTCGAAAGGCGGCAAAAAGCTTTTGCCGGAATTTTATTAGACGAGGGAATTACAAAAGAACAGGTGAAAACACCGGAAAAGGCCAAGAAAAAAACTCTACTCTACTACTAACGACCACCCTGGCACCCTAAAGGTGCCAAAAGAGAGGAAAAAGAGAGAAAAACCAAAACACTAGGAGCTACTAACTAAGAGGAAACACCGTCCCCTGAGGAAACTCGCCCAAAATCTTTGCTTCCTCTTTGCACATTTGAAGCTTTCTACGTACTCAAAAGATTGCAACATGCGCACACATAATTATATGGTTGACCATATATAAGAGCTTTAGTGTGGTACTCCCAAATAATTGTGAGTCATTCATATATAATGGTTAGGGTCATCTATTACTAAAACAAGTAAGGAGGTCAGTTGTTTTTCAGCGACAACGACTTCAATTCTTACTAGTAACTTATCCCAGGTTGCGACAAGGCTAGAGACGACGCACATGTGGTTGGATAAGTTACCATTGGTTATGAGAGGGACCACGAAACACCACTACGCCAGAAAGGAACAAAAGAGACGCGTACATCATAGATGGTAATAAATCAGTCAGCATCACAGTAACATATTAGAGATATGTGTAGTTAAAGTACGTCTCTATTTTGTTTTTGTCTGGAGCCACGCAGCAATAGTACCCATCTCTGATGAACTAATCTATATCTAACTCTTATAAAGCTAAACTCCACTCTTATAAAACTAAACTCCACTAGGTGTCCACATCATTTCCCACTAAGTGACCCCACTAGATGGTCTATTTCTTCATACAAGGTGGCAACACATCATTTCTCACTAAGTCAATGTCATCCCCTATCAATTACAAAAAAAAATATTCATGACATCTCTATCATGTGTGATACTTTTAATCTTTAATCTATTAACATACATATCATCTACATACACTATTTGTTTCATCATATATTCCTTTATAACATAATCAAATATTCTATTAGTTTTTCTTCTATTAGCTTACCGATTTTATACCAGATCTGATATAATAAAATAACACGTATATCAAATTTATAAATACACAATATACGAAATATCATATATTAATGCTATATATATAATATATTTATTTTTAGGAAAATCCCGCAGCAGCATGGGGTATGCTTCTAGTACTCTTATAAAGCTAAACCCCACTAAATGATTTTTCTCTTCATGCATGGTGTCCATATCATTCCCCACCCTAGATATGTTATCTATTCATACAAGGTATTCACATCATTTTCTACTAAGTCCATGTCATC
>Ga0182004_10003242_pt1 | contig 12920 bp, 10 predicted proteins | sample Sormic07211540_1_FD_120479 | JGI IMG/M metagenome (GOLD analysis project Ga0182004, IMG submission 120479) | Endophyte microbial communities from Sorghum bicolor roots, Mead, Nebraska, USA - 072115-40_1 MetaG | ecosystem: Host-associated > Plants > Roots > Unclassified | place: USA: Nebraska... | reverse complement strand
GCCCCTGTACAAGCACTTAGGTGCAAGATAATACAAACTCTCTCCCCCCGCTGGACGTAGGGCCTTCTCTTGCCCGAACCAGGATAAATCTTCGTGTCTTCTTGCATCACCATCCGGAAAGGGGAGCACGCATACAAATTTACTCGTTGGTGTGACCCCCCGGGGGAAAAACACCGACAATGTAAGTGTGGTGTTTAGATATTATTTACCTGCGGATGCACTCTATATGTCGGGCCACGTGGTAGATCACGGGTGTGATAGGCCTGTTGAGTCCTCTGTAGTCCATTTCCCATATGTAAAACAAGTAGAACCTGGTCGCAAAGGAAGAGAGGACTCTTTTTCCAATCCTCCCAAGTTGATGTTCCCTATGCTATACTCAGAGTTGGTTATGTTGTAAGTGAAATTATATAATCTAGAGTGTGCATAAGACTTAGTATTTAGGAATAACTTAGAAATCTTTCACTCTAACCGAATCTAGAGCTTAGCCTTACTACATTAGTTCAGTCTCTACTTTGTATCTCTACAGTACTATTATTATGTTGCATTTATCATATTTATCTTTTACTTGACTCACCCCTGCTAAAGCATAGGAGTGGTTGGTTTATCATGGGTTTGCACATTTATAATTTATGTCATAAACATGGTCTCACGACCCTTCCTTTGGGATAAAAATAAATAAAGGATACTCTCCCGAGTGAAAATGCTACAGTGGTGATTTATCTGTGCGCTTGCGGATATTTATTGATATATATTATTTAGAGTTTTGAAGTGTAGTTCTTATTACCAATATTTCTAATATCATACTAGAGATGATAACTTAGTATATAGTGATGTTCAGAAATGTCAACACACAGGCATAATTTCCTAGGTGAGGCTAAATAAAGCTGAAAATACTAGTTTCTCCTAGCGCACTCTCTCTCTCTCTCTCTCTCTCTCTCTTTGCTATCTTCACTAAAAAAGTGTTTTGTCAAACATTTTTTTTAAACTGCTTTAGCTTCGCTGTTGAAGGTATTTTATGAATGGTAGGGTGAGCAGCGATATCGCATGGCATATATCGAGGTGGGAGGGATGGAACCATATATAGTCACATAAAAGAGGCTCGCCATCTTTAACCTTTGATCCGTATTCATCGACCTCGATCTAGGTTTACGGGTTTATTTTCGATATAAAATGTAAAAATCTTTCGCAAGTAGTATATTATGTTCCGCGACATCCATTGACCTAAAAACTTTGTGACTATGGATATGGAACGACGACGAGGCTGAGATCTAGAGAGGGGAGCGAGAGGGTAGTCCGGCCAGCCGGGATACTAGTTACGTTGCCGGAAGGGGGAGAAGGGATGGATGTTCATAGCATCGCATGTGTCTAGTCGTAGCTTATTTCCTGCTGCGCTGCACGTCTCTGCGCATGCACTATCGATATCACTGACGACCGTACGTGCATAGATCGCAAATTCATACTGTATATGGAATAACGGGCGATCGATCGAGTCACCGGCGAATCTTTCCGCACATACATGAAGCATTAAATATAGACAAAAATAAAAACTAATTGCACAGTTTATCTATAAATCACGAGATATATCTTTTCATCCTAGTTAGTCCATAATTGGACAATATTTTAACACAAACAAACAAAAATGCTACCGTATCGAAATCCAAAACCTTTTCGCATCTAAACAAATCCTCATGCTGTATATATATGGAACAACGGGCGATCGATCGAGTCACCGGCGGCGTGGCGTACGTACTATACGTATGGATCGATCGTGATGGGGTGGAGAGACGTGAAGTGGAGGGGCCCTCCATGCATGTGTCATGCACGCCGGGCGGCCGGCCGCGCAAGCCAACAAAACCCTAGGGTTCACGGGCTGCGCATACCTACAAAATAAACGTCCGCGTCGCCTCGCCTTTCCAGATGAATGAATGATCATCATCTGATGACCAGCAGCCAGAGCCAGCTAGCCTGGCGATCCATATCGTCCATGGAATTTGCTAGCACTAGTAGCTGGTTTCTCCGATCCTGACCAAACTACGACGACGATCCATGACACTGACACGTACCCAGCCATGCATGCATCCCAGTCGTCGGCAAACCATGGGCGTGCCACTACGGCCATATATATAGATGGCATGTTATTCTACCACCGTACGACCTACCGTTCCTTCTTCATCTCGCAAATGCAGCAAAAAGAAGAAAAAAAAAGAGTTAGTAAACGACGATCAAGAAATAAATTGGCCTTCCCGTTCCGGGCCTGTTCTCGTTTATCTCCAATCCAAGTGAATTGGATTTTGAATCAAATCCCTTTCAATCGATACCCTACTTACAATCCATATGGATGGGTATGTTGGAGGGGATTGAAAGAGATCACGAGGGATTTTAACTTGCTATACAAATTTAAAGCACCACCTCAATCCCCTCTAATCCTCTTGGAATCATTTGCAACCGAACAAGACCTTAAAAAGAGGATGTGAACTTTTAACTACAAGACTGATCGACCATATTCCGCCCATCTCATTTGTCTAACATACCAGGCCGACCCGCAGTCGATCGTCAACATGGGTATCATGCATGCATGCAGGATCGATGCAGTGCAGCCAACTTTGATGTATATTAGAAACAAGAACGCGTACCCTCCTGTACCTGCTGCAAGTCTCTAATAACTTTTAGCTACGTCGATTCACATTCACTGTATGTAGGCAAGTTACCAAATCGTTAATTTATTATAGTATTCAACCACCCCCACAAAAAAATCAATCTGTATATACTCCCTCCGGCCCGAGTAGTATGGTTATTATATATGCAAGGCTGTTCCGCACCGATGCGAAGAAAGATCTTTGACACTTGCTCCCTCCGGCCCTAAAACATAGTGTATTGTAACTTTTAAAATTATATAATAATTGTCTAAAATTTTAACTTTGATATGTTATTTAAGTGTTTCTTAAGTTGTCTTAGAACGCGAGGATAGAGCGAGTAATTTAGTGGAAATATATATATATATATATATATAACTAAATAATTTAAAGCACCACCTCAATCCCTATATATAAATTTCATAGAGGATTTAATGAAACTGATTTTAGATTACTTTGTACTCCCTCAATTCCAAAACAATTAATATTCTCGTTTCCTAAATGAGTCAAAAACATTATTTTTGATTAAATATATATAAGAAAATATCAATATTTATAGTATATAATTATTATCATTAGATATTGCTAAAGCTATTTCATATAAACTTTAACAAAATTATAACCAAAATGGGTATTACAGTGATACTTATTTTAAGACTGAGGGAGTAGAGTACATTATTTTTATGGGCTCAGAAGATCTGACAAAAAAACTAACTAAACACGTTTTAGAGCTGAGTAGTAGTATTTTGCTAGATGACAGCATGCATTCTAAATTATCTATCTGCTACAAAGTAGGGGCCACGTACGGCCCCTGCGTGCCATCTCAGCGGCACACCGCACATCGAGGTTCATGCATGCACGTGTCGACATACACGTTGGCTCGGTCTCGATCTCGGTGGCATGCATGGCAAATGACACACTATTATATTCATTCGCGCGCGCGACATGCACCCATCTGCATTGCATGCAAGGCCAAGCAGCAGCTTGCGTCGATCTGTATGCGAGAGTGTATGCGTGCTGATAGAGATATGATGCATCGATCGATCGCGATATCGATCTACTGTTGTATTGCATGCGCAGTTGTTGTTACGTGTTGCATCGATCGCGACCAGATGTATTCTTATATTCATTTAATTTATTACATACCCTGCATGCATGCATCATGTGATTTGTGAACATAACACATGCACATGGATTGGTAGTGTATTTTTTACTGTAGATGAAATAAACAAGGCCTAGTATTGCATTTGTTAAGATTGATGAAATCATATAGCTAGCTAGGGACCTAGGGTTATGAGTTAATTATTTGTGCAGGGACAAAACATCTAGTGTCTGGTCGTGCTGCATAGTGCCTACGTACGACGAGGACGAATCTTGCTCGATCATTCATTCATTCATCGCAGGTAATTCTCAGGTATACACATCAGGCCTACTACTAACATTCAATTCATTCGATCATCCATGCATGAGATTACACAGATGATTAGCACACTTTAATAATGGTATTTATATTCATAGATGGAGACCATCGTCGTGTCGGGTCCTGCCAGCTAGGCCTCTTTGACACGATCGATCATACATCCATCGATGATCGATCCAACACAAACACAGGAAGACGCGCGCGATGAACATATATATGCTGCATGCATGCATGCATGCGCATGACGATGATAGCAGATTCGTGAAGAAACACACCCAAAACAAAGCAAAGCAAAACAAAATGAAAGCGATGAACGAAGAGCGATGTGTACTAGTAGCTTAGCTTGTACTTGTTGCTGAGACCTGAGAAATCATATAATTATTATTTAGCCCGGCCGGCCTGGTGCAGGCGGGCGTGTGCATATATATCCATGGATCGGGAAACGACGACGATGGAGAGACGACGAGAGGCAGGCATGCATGCATGCATGCATGGCGACGATGAGATGAGATAGATCAGGAGGAGCACTGGAATCCCGAGGGGACGCGCCTGCCGCAGTAGTTGACGAGGAGGCTGAGGTTGATGGGGAGGTTGAGGTTGATGCCCAGGATGTTGGCTCGCAGCGCGGTGCAGAGACACACCGCCGCCTCAAGGTCCGCCAGCCCCTGGATCAGCGTGCAGCACGGCGTCCTCGGCGGTGTCCCCAGGTTCACGTTGATCAGCCCGTTCAGCACGTTGGCGCACACGCCCAACTTCAGCGTGTCCACAGGGCAACGACCGCGCGTCCCGCCGCCGCCGCCGCCTCCTCCGCCGCTCCCTCCTCCACCACTGCCGCCCCCACCGCTCCCTCCGCCGCCTCCGCTCCCACCACCACCAGATCCTCCGCCTCCCCCGCCTCCACCTCCCCCGCCACCACCGCCTGGTGGACTAGGGCAGGAGCCGCCGCACCTGCAGCCACATGCGTCGGCGAAACCGAACAAGAGGAGGTTCAGGGCCAGCAGCGAGGCCACCAAGGCCACTTTCTTCGCCATCTCGCTACCACCACGTACTCCTACGTACGTACGCAGCACACAGCAGTCGTAGCTTGGTTTCTAGCGTACCTGCAGATCAGACTGCAGGTCGCTAGTGTGTGTGGTACGGTGTGGGTGTGTCTCTGCTGATCTGCTGCCTGGAACTGCAACTTGTGAGCGGATCGCAGCAGCTTGCTGGGGGTGCTAGCTATTTATAGCCGGCCGAAGAGCACAGCGCAGCAGGAGCCCTATTATGATGATTAGTACTAGTATTAATTATATAGCTAGCTAGGCGACGAGCATCATGTGAGGGTACAAGAGATGATCGAGATGTATATCGACACGGCGGACGAGTTGCCTCTAGCTAGAATGAAGTGTATAGTACTAGTATACCGTCGCAGACTGTATGTGCGTAGAATATATGGACAGTACGGATGGTCATCGATCAGGGCTCATGCATAGTCAGTCTTCTGAATGATAGAAAAGCTAGGCGCGCGGTGAGTAGCAGCCAGTGCGTGGTGTCGGCTTGAGCATATGGCACGGCGTGACCTACAACATCCGGTCCTAGAAAGGTGAAAAGCTAGCTAGCTGGCACGAGGAAGAAGACAATGGGGTGGGCTTTGGAAGCTTGTGTTTGTGTCCCGGCCGGGTGTGTCACGTTATAGTGCTTTGGAAAGACGGGTGTACTGCATGCATGCATGCTTTGCAATTGCCATGGCTACAGCACTCACTGCACAGTCATCATCACTTATTATTAGCTTGTAGTAGTGGTGCTGTAAAGCAGAAAGTAGCTAAGCTTTCATTTCACAATCAGCCACACGTACGTACAGTGAAATAGCAAGAAGAACTCCGATGTATCCTCCAGCAGGCAGCAGCTCTGTCTCTGTCGTCGTCTGTGTGATCGATCAACTTTCCAGATGGCCGGCCGGCCGGATGGCATGCATCATTTTGATTCACACTGCATGCACTGGTGGCCGCTATATATATCAGAATAATCACGCATATGCCATGGTGTTTTACCAGCAGTAGGTAGGTGCCGGTGGTGGTGCAGGTCGCAGCTAGCTGTGTATGTCGAAATTGCATGGCATGCATGGTGTGTGGTGTGTGTGTGTGTCATGCCATCATGCATGCATGGCTAATAGATTAACTGTTGGCTATCGCGTGTCAGCATGACATATCTCGATCGCGAGCGAGCAGAGCATGGCATGCTTATGCTCCGCCGGTCCGAGACCGATCATTCATCACTGTTCAGTCACTACGCCGTATTTGGATGGAAAATATATACAGATCGATTTCGGTCAAACAATAACAAGAAGATACTTCTAGATAAAGGCGTATTTAGTTAGAGATGTTAATGTTTAACAGGTATTATACTATTTTTTATTTAATAATTAATGTCTAATATATATAAACTAATTAGAGTTAAAAAGTTTATCTCATAATTTATTTTTTAGCTATGTTTTTAGTTTTATAAATAGTCTATATTAAATACTTTATACTTGTGTGGGAGTTAAAGTTTAAGAACGCCGATGAAACAGCTAGCACCTAAATATATATAAGACTACACGTAGCTATATATTAGTACTGTAGAGGACTTTCCCGGGCTCACACTGCTGGCTGCACATGCGACGCCTACACGTACGACAAATGCGAAATGAACGCGGTGGATAGGTGTCTGCGTGCATGCATGCCTGCCGTGCGCACGACTGACGTACCTGACAAAGATAATCCATTTGCATGATCGGTGCGTTTTACGGATGGATGTGCATGTATATATGTTCGTCCACCGCGCGCGCGGATCCGATGATGGAGATGCATGCATGGATCCACTGCACTGCACATGCCGCGCCGCGCGCCGCCGTTCAGCCGGCGCAGTAGTATTAGTATGGTCGCATGCACGCGGTTTACGACGAACGACGACACGGATCATGCATGCGTCTTCCTAGCTGGCCTGGGGAATCCGCGCATTCCATCATTCCATGCACGGACCCGGATTATACTCTCACAATCCATCGGTACGTACGGTGAGCATGCACGCACACGCACGACTACACGTCGCCACCACCACCTTCATAATGACATGAGGAGCCCTGTAAATAATAATACTAATACATCGATGGTGCGCTAGCCTAATCAGGACGCAAAGTAGCAGGCACCGCATGCGCACCTCTCTGAGATTGTTAATTAGTCCCATACATACGTGCATCCATGCCGACACAAGCAGCTTAGCACCCGCACGTACGAGAGAGCTAGTCGTGGTATGGTACAAATTTTAGGCGCGTAACGGCGCAAGTACGGTCAACCTCGGAAATCCTGCCGGATTTCGATATAATTTCGCCACGAAGGGTGCATGCATGCATGCATATATGCATGACAGTGTGTGTATGTGGCCATGCAAACATAACTACTTTAAAAATTTATCTAGGACAAGGGACCAATGTCTACTATAGTTCTAACAACGCTCCACGGACCCTAACGACGACGCTCCACCGACGTTTTCACGTAGTTCGATCGGACAATTACATCAACTAACTGTAATGAAAAATTAATGCTTTGTTACTGTCAGCACCTCTACAGCAAAACCGAAGAAAACAACAACGCCAACTCAAGCGAACCGTGATGGAGCGACAAGGCCAAGAAGGCCCAACCCAAGAATCTGTGGACTAGAGTAGGCTAAGTAGGCGAAAGGCCCTGCGTGGCCCAATTCAGAGGTGGTGCTGCGGCTACCTCTTGTAACAGCAGAGAAAGAGAAAGGAGACTCGAACCGGAACTTAGTTCTGAACCATGCCCGAGGGCGACGGCAGCGGCGGCGAGCTCGGCGATCTTGTTGATCAGACAGAGTTACCGACTGATGTTCCTCGTATCGTTACCATACACTATCAATACTTAGAGTCCGGTTACATCTAGTATCAGATCTGCCTTGATCCACCAATTTTCCCCCAAAAATTTTCTCTCTTCCTTTGTTGTTCGATCTGGCACCGTAATCCCCGACGGTAGGCTCTCTTAGCGATTTGCCCTAGTGGTGTCAATTGCTCGAATCCATAGGTCCGTACCGAGGTTGGTGTGTTCGACAGCAGTGGTAGAGTCGGAATCCTGGCCACCCATCCCTACCTCACCCGAAGACACATGGCGATGACCTCTCCTGAAGAACAGCTGGGCAAAATTTTGGCACTGCTGAGTGAGAATTCGAAGGGCATCAATGACTTGAAGACCTCCATGTCGGAGATGTGTACACTGCGCATGGAGATCCTTACCTAGAAGCCTCAGGTCAACAGTCGTGTGCACGAGTTAGAGCACACGGTCTTGGACCTGGGCGAGCGCATTGAGAAGGTGTTCGAGAATCTGCCTCACGCTCAACTCGTCGACGCCTCTACCAATGAGCAGCTCGACGCTTAGCCTTCCCTCAACGACACGGTTCGTGAAGATCACTTCACCCCATAGGGCGTCAAGGTGTTAAGCTCCGCTCATCTAGAGCTTCACCCGCCATGGGTGGCATCTAGGTCGTTAGACCACAGCAAGAGCAACAACCACTGGGGCACTGCTTTCGGGACGGTGTATATCACCATCTCGGAACCGGCCCCGATCATAGGTGCGACACCCCCTCTAAAACCTTCCTTACTTCAGTCTAAATTGGGTGGCTGTGTGCACGGTGATTAGCGTTTCTATCCTATTTACTCAAACTATCCCACACCATTCCCCTGATGTTGAATTTCATAAATTTGATGGGTCAAATCCTCGCCTGTGGATCACTCGTTGTGAAACCTATTTTGATGTGTGTCAAACTGACCCAACCTTGTGGGTTCGCCTTGCAACCATGTGTTTTACCGGTTCTGCTGCCTCGTGGTTCCAAACCATGAAATCCACTATCACTAATATGTCCTGGGAATCCTTTGTCATAGCCGTTTGTAATCAATTTGACAGAGACGAACATAACCACCTCCTTCGCCATTTTTTCCACATCAAACAGAGTACCATAGTTTCTGACTATGTCGAACAATTTAGTGACTTAGTCCACCAAATCCTTGCTCACGACCCATCATTCTCAACATCTGTCATTGTTAATCGCTTTGTTGATGATCTCAAGAAAGATATCCGTTCTGTTGTTATGATGCATCATCCATTAGACCTCGATACTGCTAGTGCATTGGTATTTTTGCAGGAGGATGCCAGCCTTTAAGATGGTTGGAGATTGGCCAATATTATGCCAAGAAGAATTCACCTGAATCTCTCAAGTCAGCAGTTTCAAATGCTAAATCTCTTGAAGAGAAGAAGCCTCCTGATATTACAAGAGCCAAAACTAATGACAAACTGGTAGCTCTCAAGAAGTACAGGCGTGCCCAAGGACTATGTTTCAAATGTGGCGAGAAATGGGGACCCAACCATAAGTGTCCAGCTCATATTTCATTCCATGCTATTGAAGAAGTCTAGAATTGGATTAGTGACGAGGAAGAACCAAAAACACAGATACTTGATGATAATTCTGATTCAGGGGAAGATCTTATGACACTTTTTGCACAAGCTGTCAATGGTACAGAAGGTTTCCAAACAATGAGAATTAGGGGACATTTGAATGGTAAAGACGTTTTTATGCTCACTGACTCAGGTAGTTCTCATAGCTTTGTGGATGACAAAGTTGCAGATCACATTCAACCATGGCAACCACTACAAATATCAGTTAGGGTGGCAGTTGCCAATGGAGGTGTTATCAGTTGTACTCGCGAGTTTAACAAACAATTATGGGTTGTGCAAGGTTACTCACTCAATACTACCTTCAAAATCATCCCATTGAGTGGCTATGATGTCATACTAGGAATGGATTGGCTAGAATCCAATAGTCCCATGGAAATCAATTGGGTAGACAGATGGTTACAGTTTCAATACCAATGCCAAGTGATCAAGCTACAAGGATTAATCTCAAAACCCGTACTGGGCTCTTCAGTTTCATCCCTACAATTGCAAGCATTTGAAAAGAATTAATCCATTCTATATGCAGTTGAGCTACATTCTATTGCCCCAGCTGAAAATCCTATTGAGGAGGAATTACCAACAAAACTCAAGCAACTCTTAAAACAGTTTGCACCTATCTTTGAACCACCTACCAATTTGCCACCTATCAGACTGGGAGATCATAAAATTCCCCTTATGGATGGTGCACAACTTTTCTGTTTACGCCCATACAGATATAATCCTGCTCAAAAAACAGAAATTAAAGCTCAAATCAAAGATATGTTAGACAAAGGGTGGATTCAGCAGAGCACCAGTCCTTACTCTTCTCTAGTGCTTTTAGTCACAAAGAAGACAGGAGATTGGCGCCTTTGTGTAGACTATAGACGATTGAATGCATTTACAATCAAGAACAAATACCCATTGTCCATTATAGAAGAACTGTTAGAATAGCTCCAAGGTGCTACTTGGTTCACATCTCTTGACCTTTGCTCTAGGTTTCATCAGATACGTATGGCTGCCCGTGAAGAATTTAAAACAACATTTCAGATATATAGTGGACACTATGAGTACAGGGTCATGCCATATGGAGTCACTGGGGGTCCTACAACATTCCAAACAATCATGAACACGGTGTTACACCCATTGTTGAGGAAATGTGCAGTGGTCTTTATTGATGATATACTAATTTACAATAAATCATGGCCTGAACATTTGGAGCATATCAAGGTTGTTTTGACTCTTTTACTCCACCATGGCTTCCATATTAAACTTACTAAATGCAATTTTGCTAAAAGATAGTTGAGCTATTTGGGTCATATTGTCAGTGAACAAGGTGTAGCAACTGATCCCACAAAAATCCAAACAATCAAGAACTGGCTTCAACATGAGAATGTCAAGGAATTGCGTAGTTTCCTTGGTATGGCAGGCTATTACAGGTGTTTTGTACCACAATTTGGCATGATCAACAAACCACTCACAAATATTTTGAAGAAGGGAACTATATTCATCTGGACATCTACCACTAGGACTTCATTTCAAGCACTGAAACATGCACTTATATCAGCTCTAGTGCTAGCAATGCCAAATTTTGAATTGCCATTCATTATTGAGACAAATGCATCTTCTCATGGCATAGGAGCAGTCTTACAACAGCAGGGACACCCAATTGCTTATGTCAGCAAAGCCTTAGGAGTCAAGGCATAAGGACTTTCCACATATGAAAAAGAGTGCTTAGCAATATTAATGGCAATTGACCACTGGAGGCATTTCCTACAAACATCGCCTTTCATTATACTTACTGATCAACAAAGCTTGACACACCTTGATGATCAAAAACTATCCACACCATGGCAGCATAAAGCACTCACAAAACTAATGGGCATGACATACAAGATTATCTACAAAAAAGGCACTGACAACAAGGTTGCTGATGCTTTATCCAGACTCCAAAAATCACCAGTTTATGATATTTCTGCTATTTCTGTCCTCAAACCACTTTGGTTGGAAGATATTCAGAAGACTAATGAGCAGGACCCTAATTGCAGTAAACTTCTAACTGAACTTGCTATATCTTCTCCATCCAATCAGTACTCATTACAAGATGGACTTATCAAATACAAGGGCAGTTTATGGATTGGCAATAGTCAACAAATGCAGCAAAGAATTATGTCAGTATTGCATAAAAGTCCAATGGGAGGACACTCTAGCTCTGAAGTCACATATAAGAAAGTTAAGCAGTTATTTGCATGGCCCAAACTCAAATAGACAGTACAACAGTTTGTTGAGCACTGCACTATCTGTCAACAAGCCAAAAATGAAAGAGTAGCATACCCTGGTCTATTGGCTCCCTTACCATTTCCTAAAGGAGCTTAGTAAATAGTAACTTTGGACTTTATTGAAGGTTTACCCAGGTCCTCTTCATTCAACTGCATCTTAGTGGTGGTAGATAAATTCTCCAAGTATGCCCATTTTATACCACTATCTCACCCATTCACTGCCCTGCAAATTGCCATCATATTGTTGAACAACATTTTCAAACTTCATGGCTTACCCCACAAACAATGATATCAGACAGGGACAAGGTGTTCACTAGCACTATCTAGCAAGAATTGTTCAAGCTTGTGGGAATAGACCTGAGGATGAGCAGTGCATATCACCCACAAACAGACGGACAAACGGAGAGGGTCAACCAGTGTTTGGAAACATATCTTCATTGCTTTGTGCATGCCTGCCCCACAAAGTGGTCTCAATGGTTATCATACTGGTATAATACCTCCTTCCACTCTTCTTTGGGACAAACTCCTTTTACAGTCCTCTATGGATATGAGCCTCGTCAATTTGGCATTGACATGTCCCAAGCTGTTCAGTCTGCTGATCTCACTAAATGGCTACAAGATCGTGAATTACTACAACAACTTGTCCGACAACACCTTATTCGGGCTCAATCTAAAATGAAGGTACAAGCTGACAAACACCACACTGATAGAGTATTCAATGTGGGTGATTCAGTATATCTCAAAGCACAACCTTACGTTCAAACATCTCTAGCTCCTCGCTCTTCCAACAAATTGGCATTCAGATTCTTTAGACCATTCATCATCACTGATCGTGTTGGCCCATCTGCATATCGCCTGAAACTGCCATCAGAATGTCTCATCCATCCGGTCCTTCATGTATCAATGCTGAAGAGAGATGTTCTAGCAAACAATCAGGTTCATGAGCTTCCTAACTTTGAACATGAGTTGCATGTTCCTGAAGCTATACTTGATCAGCGTCTCAAGCGTGACCGTGTGAAAGGTCCTTGTTTGGTTTTGGTAATTGAGTGACAACTTAGGTGGACTAATAGTGTTTATGTGAGATACACAGGAGATTAGTCCACAGGTGATTATATGATGATGGAGGAGCTCATTG
>Ga0182004_10003241_pt1 | contig 12920 bp, 7 predicted proteins | sample Sormic07211540_1_FD_120479 | JGI IMG/M metagenome (GOLD analysis project Ga0182004, IMG submission 120479) | Endophyte microbial communities from Sorghum bicolor roots, Mead, Nebraska, USA - 072115-40_1 MetaG | ecosystem: Host-associated > Plants > Roots > Unclassified | place: USA: Nebraska... | reverse complement strand
GCTGGAGAAGGTAGGCCGGCGGCGCTGCCGTGCAGTTGCAGCTAAACATGTGGATGAGATGATCTGCAGAAGTGCAGATACGCAACTGAACTGAGTGAGTCAACCCATAGAATTTCCATGGGAACAACAACGATCATGATACACATAGAAAGAAAGATCCCACGAGCTGAGCACGCGATTTCAAAAGAAATCCTCGTGCCAGGGTTTTTATAAAATCCGCTCAGTTTTTTCAAATGAGAAATCATCCACTCTCCTTCTCCAGCTTGGTCGGCAGCAGGTGTGAAACGGCCATCCATCATCACTGGCCACTGAGCTGCTCAATTGCATAGATTTAATTAACGATGACAAATACATATAATCCACTCTGACTAGTGAGAGTAATAACGGGAAATCACAAGTATAAATGGGCACATCAGATGGATTTGGGAATCTCGATCGACAGGGCCTAAGAACGAATGCAGGGCTCTGACCTGCGCAGCAGATTTGCTTTGCTTTCCCGTCTGGGTCTTGACAGCTATCAGCCAATCTTTGTCTGCGTAATCATCGAGAAATAAAACTAAGTAGCGACTAGGCTGTATCAACAATGATTCCCTCAGGACTTTTTAAAGAGGAGTAAAAAAAAGGAGAGCTCGAGAAAAGCGCGCAAACTTTGATATGAATTTCTCTCGGCAAGTTGCACCGTTATCTGCAAAAACCTGTCCGCCATTAAGTCCGACTCAGCAATTAGCCTGGATCATTAGGTCTCCGCACCCGCACTTGCTTAGTCGTGCCATCTTTGTTCAAGTTGATTGAAGAAGAAGGGGGAAAAAAAATCTTGTGAGATAAATACAGAAATTCACCTTCATATGGGACAGGAATTGAATCACAGTAGAAATACACCAAATGATTCAGGCTAATGGATTTTCTTTTCGTCTCATAGTCTCATAGAAACTGGAATTTTCTTGACAGCTGGTGGCTTTTTTTTCCTTTTTTTTTTTTGTTCCTCGTGTTGGAGGTTGATGGGCTCATCATGGCCCAATAGGCCAAATTTTTATGGGCTTGCATCCCAAATACAGCACGTACGTAGTAGAAAGTGATGAAACCAGGACGAAGAGAAAGGGATGGCGTGCGGCGGCCGTAAAGAATCCCGGCCCAGCGCAGAAAGCCGCCGCCATGTCGCAGACGCAGAGGGATCGATTGCGGACGCGACACTGTGCTCGTACCCTCTGGTTCGTTCAACTTGCGCGTGACTGCAAACGCGGCGCGTTCCGGTTTGTCGTGCGTGGTGCAAAAGTGCCAGTTTATGTACGTGTTAGGATAAGCAAGCAATAGAGAATACGGAAAGAAGCAGCCCGGCCCGGATTAATACGCCGCCGCCTTCTGATGCTTTGTAGTAGTATTGTGTGCGTACACCCCTACCTTGTCTGCATTTGTCTGTTCAAGGCTTGTCCAACTTGAGAGTCCAAGTATCCATCATCCATTTCATTAAGGTATTGTTCGATACTAAAGAATTCTCATATGACCAAAAGTTAACCATGTGACTGGTGAAGTCTAATAACTAAAGGTGTTGAACAACTTTCGTTAAGGTTACAAACCTTAATTATGTATAGAAAAGGGGTGAAAGACAACAAAAACCCTAGTTTCTATGAATAGCTTAATAGATAGCCTTTTGGTGAGCCATTTAACTAATTAATTTATTAAATAACTCAATTTTGGCTAATATGGAAGTGTTGTATAGGTCATGAGCTTTGATGTAGTGCAAACCATTGATGAAAATTTGGTATTTTGATGGTTTAAATTGAAGAACAAAGTTTGAACTTTTAGTTCCAAATGCTTGGACTTGGAAAATATCCCACGTCGATGAGAAATGAAAACATTTCCATTTTGCCGTAGCATGTTCTACGATTTTCCCTAAGCAATAACTCATGCCCAAATATAAACTTGCACTTCAAACATGGGACTAGAGATTGGGAGTGTTGACGATGAAATAGGACTGGTTTGAACTTCAAAGTTGATGTCAAAAAGTGCAAGAATCATTGTTTTCATCCTTGCCCATGAACTTGAGCCTCGTATTTTCTAAACCATTGTCCAAATCATCATGGAACCTTAATAGGAATTATAGTGTGACGTGTGATCTCCAACTTTGGTAAAGAGTCATGGGCATCTTTCCATTCCAAAAATGCCAAAAAAAAAAACTAATGCCAAGACGCTTACATGGCTCTTTCTCGCTCCGTCGGCCTAGTCACTGCGTCATGCACGCACTTTACCACGCGCATGCCATGCATGACGCCATACGTCACCACTGCTCTGTCACACCACGCCAAGCTCATGACCATGTCGAGAAGAAGAAGAAAGAGAGATAAGAAAATAACTAAAAAACTAACAAAAGAGAAAGAAATGAAACTAAAGAGGGGGAGAAAAAAAAGAGAAATGAACTAGATAACATAATAGATAGAAAGAAGACAAAAAAACAAAAAAAAAACTAGAAAAACGAATCAAGACCGGCCTGCATGCGAGAAAATTTGAAATGCATTAAAACATGACAAAAAAATTAGAAATCAAATTATGCAACAGACGGAGTTAGAGGTAGGCAGTGGACGGAGAAGCAACAGGGGTTAATTTGGAAATAAAAAGACGGTTTGGAATGTTTCGCTCCTTAATACATATCTCTTTTTTCCGTCTTTCCTCCCCTCTGTGTTTTTTGTTTGGGTTTATTTCTCTGAATGTTTCTGTTTCCTAGTGGATTTTTTTGTTCTCTGTTAAATTCAAAAAATAACATTATGGGTCTTTGAATCATTGACCTTTTTCGAATCCCTACTAAACAAATATTTCCACCACCAAATTATTTATGAGTGAAAAAATATTTCCACCACCAAGTTTTTCATGTAGTTTTGATTAGAAATAACATTTATTCTTATTAAAACGTGGATCAACCGATGGTCCAACTAGTCAAAACATGTTTTTTAGTTTTTCATAAAATTTTAAAATGACAATAGTTTCAACATTATGGACTGAATCATTGGTCTTTTCCTGAGAAGCAAATATGTCCACCATTGAATTGGTCATGTAGCTTTGATTAGAAACAAAAATTATTCTTATTAAAACTTGGATATGGTCCAACTAATCAAATCCATGAATTGAATTTTTAAACAGCTTGTTACCTATTTTAGTCTAAATAAATGTATCCATGCAATCCTTGATGGGAGATGCCATGTAGAAAATGTGGAGAGGTTCCCACTATAGTTATGGGGCAGCATACTAATCCTTAATATGCCAACAACTAACTTCTTGCTGACTTTAATTGGATATAAAAATTACATATTTTTATGGGTACTCAAAGAAAATCACAAAGCTCAATATTTACCTCTAGCACCACATAAATAGTACTCCATCCATCTCAAATTGTAAGGCATTCCAAGAATTTTGGAGAGTTAAAGCATCTCATGTTGGACCAAAATTATAGAAAAAGGATAACAATTTATGAGATAAAGTAGATATACTATAAAAATATAATTAACTAAGAATCTAATAATACTTAGTTGGTATCATAAGCGTTATTATTTTACTATATAAATTTGATCAAACTTAAGATACTTTGACTCTCCAAGTTTCTTAGAATGACTTATATTTTAGGATGGAGGGGGTATGAAAATTAAAGTTATGCTATATTTACACCTAAATATTTTGTGCTTGCAATAGGAGAAAAAATCTATCAAAATTATATTTTAATTCAATAGAGTTAATAGGACATTGTCATATTGTTATCAACATTAACTTATATGATGACCATGGTCATCATAAAATTTAGAAAAGATAAAGGGAATAGGTATATATCATTTTCATCATCGTTTTCCATGAATGTTTGATAGTTTTTTTCTACTATTGCAAAACAAAAACATGTTTGCTAGCTAAACTTAATAACATACATTGAACATCCTATTAAGAATAACCATAAGCACAACAAATTTAGGTGCTAAATTGGAAATGATTGTTACAACAACTAAGAATCAACATATAACATATTGTTAGGGAAATGATAGTAGCAAAGAGTAGATTGATCTTGCTCATAATTAATATGCAGAGATTGTATGTAGATGGCTATGCACATCTCTTTACCTATCGGTTAGCAAGATTCGATGAGGATATTATCCAATCATCTTAATTTTAGATTTGTTTTGATAAGTTTAAGACTAGTTTCTAATTGAGCTAAAAAAATTAGCTAAAGGTAGCTAAAACTTTTGCTAAAAGACAGCTACTAACGCACGACCGCACAAGCGTACACTATCTTCTCTTTTCTTTCTTACGCCTGCATGCACTATTGTTCCTTTTTCTTTCTCTCATGGTCCCATCACCCTGCTACCCATCACTCCACTATGGGCACGCTAGGGTTTTGTCGGAGCTCCGATGAAACCTTAGCCCACCCGCCGCACCACCTTCTTCCCTTTCCCTCCCTCGCCATGGCCATATCACCCCAGCCTCGTCCTGGCCTAGCCGCCTCCACCGCCCACTGCCACCAAGACGTACCCTAACCCGTCCTCTCATTGTCCTTATTGCCTGGCCTGCCTCCCGTGATCCCCGTCTCTTCTAAACTTGTCGGAGTTTGGGAAGATGAGAGGGAGAGAGGGAGAAAGAGAGAGAGGAGAAGTTCGCTGAACCTTAATTCTCAGATGGTCGAATGTGGATGAGGAGAAAGACACACCTTGCAAGCTGCAAGCACCACTGCCACCGAAACCCGTATGCACTTGAGGAGAGAGGGTGAGGAGATTCGTGTGCAACATTTATGCAAACGATCTTAAAAATAGATGAATATTTTTATTTTATTATTATTGAAAAGAAAAAATATATGCACGGGGCACACATCTTAGCGAAGGTCCCTACGCGACTATAACTTTCATGACGTCTACGTCTATAAAAAACCCTACGATTTGGATGACTTCGTGAAACAGAAAGATAACATATAAATTCAGCAAACAAGAGGACCCAACCCGCAAAAGGCGCCCTTCCGCCGCTACCGCTAGGGACCGGAATAGAAATCTCCGAGGAGAGCTCGTCCCCTCTCGCCTTCGTCCCCTTCTCCGCCTGACCGCTGCTGTCCGCCTCCAACCCTCCAGTTCGACGCAGACGGCGGCGGCGGCGGCGGCAGCGCGGCGAGATGAAGGTTTCCGTGAAGACGCTCAAGGGATCCAGCTTCCAGATCGAAGTGGAACCCACCGACAAGGTACTCGTCGCCTGCGCTCCCGATCTGTCGCCATGGTTCTAGTTGCTGGATGTATTGGCGGGGCTGCTTCGCTAGATTTGGCTGCTTGTTAGGTTCGTTTGGGGTCTAGGATTTGGTTGGTTCCCCTGCGGAGGCGATGAGAGTGTTGGAAGCCGCGAGCAAAGCTGCCGTGGATCCAATCTGTAGGTTGCTGGTTTGGTTCCGGTGGTGCGAGTGGAACAGGTGGAACGGAGAGCTGTTGCAGAGTTCGCCTGTGGGTTTTCTGGTTTCAGTTTGGGTTCCTTCTAGTGATGTTTTCGTGGATACATGAATCAGATGGCAAGGCGAAGTTATTGGGCATTAATTAGTTCATTGGTTGCTCCCTTTCTAGTTGGTAGATGGAGCATAAGTTGTAGTCAATTTATTGTTCTCTCATACATCTCTGCTGGTTGTGTTTGATTGATAAAAAAAAAGCAAGGCAGAGTGATACTTCATTACCTCGCGGGCATGAGGCACGAACATTGATTAGTTATTGCCGTTTCAGTTTATGCTCAGGAGCCATTCTTGACTTGTCGATGTTAGATCTTATCAGTAAAAGCTACTTTCTGCCAGTTTGTTTCTAGGCAGCTTCAGGATGTAATGCTGGATTTTCACCTATTTGGTAATGTGGTTGGAGTGGATCAAATAGGTGCATGCGATGGCTGCCATAAAAAAAAAGCCTTTGAAATCTGAGATTTTTTTAGTATACCTAAGTTCATATAGCACGAACCTTAGATGCTATCATCACCCTTTCATGAATATAAGGATGCCATCAACACACCTTTTCTGATTATTCCAGCTCTCTAGATAGTTACAGATATAAGGAGTAAATCAACCTTACCTGCTTACAATCGGCAGTAGAGACTGTAAGGAGATGACTTCTCTTTATTTATCAGCTAGGATAAAATGAGGATATTGCCTGACTACCCAACTCATGTCCTACTCCAATTGTCTTAGATTCACACCACTTAGTTTAATAGTTTGACATGCTAGAGAAAGATTCTGATTGGGTCGATAACTAAATGTGTGCTATGCACCAAGATAAGGCAACATAAGCATGACGAGGAAGATAAACGCTGACAATCTTTCCAATAGGAATGGTTCACAGGTGCAATTACACCTATGACCTATCATCTATCAACCATATGAATACAACATGGTCCAACTAATAGACACACACTTATATCCACACAACCAAAATGCATACCATGTGCACTGTGAACACCCTATCAGCATCCTTATCTGGCTACAGCTTCCATGTTGTCTCCAACATCACAGCCCGACTGATTTGGACACCTTCCATAAACAGCAGTGGGTACATATAAATTCATCAAACTAGAAGACCCAATCCGCAAAAGCACACTTCTACTCAGGGGCCAAAATATGAGGCTGAAAAGAAATTGCCCTCCTCACTCCTTCCTCCCCTCGGTTGGTTGTTGGGTTCCAGTGGTGCAAGTGGAATTGGCAGAACTGAGAGCCGTTGGCCTGTTGCAGAGTTCGCTTGTGGATGTGGACATGGGGTAGCTTGGCCTCTTGGGTTTGGGTTCGTCCTAGGTGATGTTTTTGGTGGATACAAAAGTCAGATGGCATGGTGAAGTTATGAACCCTTGAGCCTTTAATCCATTGGTGTTCTTCCCTTTCTAGCTGGTCGATCTATTGTTGCTGCTATGAAGACTATAAGAGTGAGTGGCCAGCACTTCCATGACAATCGTCATGCGGGCACCATCAGAAGGAAACCAGGAGGAACCGAAACAGAGTAGTCTAAGCACAGGGGACAGCGACTGTGTTGCCCTGCTTATACCCCCCTAACTTCCTGGGAACGTATCTGGTGGAAACCACAACCTTCATGAAAACCCGTGCAAACCACAGCAAAAAAGTCGCCTAAATTCACCAAAAAAATCACACATGTAGATGATATGATGATACATAACCTTGTAAAATATATTGTCCAAACTCGAATTCGTTTGTGAGATATAAAAATGACAAATTTCTAACGGATCCTGTGGACAACTTTCTGGCTTGAAATTTGTTATTTTTATATCTCACAAACAAATTCGAATTTGGACAAGATATTTTACAAGTTTGTGTATAATCATATCATCTACATGTGTGATTTTTTTGGTAAATTTAGACAACTTTTTTGCCATGGTTTGCATGGGTTTTCACGAAGGTTGTGGTTTCCACTAGATATGTTCCCTAACTGCCTAATCCCTGGACTAACGCAAGTTATCCACAAACGCACGCACGCAACTGAACTCCCTATGCCACGCCTCCTGTCGCGGGTGTGATTGTGACGTCTTCTGCTGCTGTCCTGGTCTTCTCCTTTCTTCCTCTTCTCTTCTACAATCTACACAATACCGGTCTAACACTGGAGGTTGTGTTTGAAAAATATAAGGCAACATGATACCTCACATGCACAAATACTTTTTTAGTTATATTGTCAATTTCAGTTTGTGCACAGGAGCTACTATTGATTCGTCGATGTTAGATGGCATCAATAAGTGATACTTTTTGACAGTTTGTTTCTAGGCAGCTGTTTAGGATGTTTTGCTGGATTTCACTTGTTTGGTACTGTGGTTGGGTGGATCAAAGAAGGTGAATCCGGTTGGCTGCCATAAAAGAAAGCTTCAAATTTGCAAGATTTTTTTAGTATATATACCTCATTTATTTCTGTTATCTACTTAACAAATAAGGGTTTTGATAATGCAATCTAGATTCTATTAGCACCCTTTTTTTTGGTTCTTTCAGTTTCTATCTAATAAGAAATTGATAGTGATGCTGTTACATGCCTGCTATTGACACAAGTTCTTGAAACAGGTTGCTGATGTGAAAAAGGTCATAGAGAGTATACAAGAAAATGCTTCCTATCCTGCTGACCAACAAGTGCTTATACACCAGGGGAAGGTGCTCAAGGATGACACCACATTGGAGGAAAACCAAGTGGTTGAGAATAATTTTCTTGTTATAATGCTCAGACAGGTAGGCTACTTGTTTATGACTTGGGGTGATAAGAAAGTTATTGCCAAGATATGAATAATCAATAACGTTAACTGAATAACTGTCATAGTGCATTGGATTGTTTGAAAGAATTTGCGCTTCATTTTCTAATGCTAGCTTGTTAGGCAATATTGTATATATGGATGCAAAGGCTACTGTGAATTTGGAATGTCTACAGTTGCATCAGGAAGTGTTCTATATATCTTATCACAGTACAATTGTAACCTTTCACAGAACAAGGGATCATCAAGTGCAGCACCAGCTAAGGCAACCGCAAATCAGGTGAGACATTAGAATATTTTGTTTGTGTTGATACTGATTTTTTTTTTCACGTTTTGTTATTTTTCTTTCAGTATTTAACTTTTTCTTGACCCATCTAATGTATAAGGAACTCTAGTAAAAATTACGTTTATTTATTATTTATTTATTGCAAAAGTTACCCTTTTCTATATATTGTCATTCTGGATAAAGCCAATTAGCTATGACACAGTTTTAGTCTTTTAGTTAATTTATATATTATATATGCAAATCAAGCATAGATGAGGTCTGTTGAACAACTGGCTTTTTACCTTTTCTATATATTGTCATTCTGGATAAAGCCATTAGCTATGACACAGTTTTAGTCTTTTAGTTACTTGATATATTATATGCAAATCAAAGCATAGATGAGGTGTGTTGAACTGGTTTTTGGTTATATGTGGTTGCTATTTTATTTAACCAAGGGCCTAAAGTTCTAAGGTTCAAACTACAGTAGAATGTTCTGAACTCAGGAATTCTGTGTTTTTGCCATCGCTGTTGATGTTTTTTTTTTCATCCTCAATGGATCTATACTTGTTACAGTGCTGTAAAAAGAAAGCCAAAATCATAAAGCAACAAACAAAAACAAACAGGACAAAAAGAAAGAGACATGACGAATTGACGATTATGCAAATACATATGCTTTAGTGTGCACTGTAATATGTTTCTGTTTGAGATATAGACATTAACTTAAACTACTTTTGCAGGCTCCCCCTACTCAGACAGTGCCTGCTACTCCAACTCAAATGTCAGCAGCCCCAGCTGCACCGGCACCTATGTGAGCTTCACATTTAATTTTATGTAGAAAAGCTTGATTTGTGTTAGGATTGATAGTATGGATCCTTTTCGGTTGGTTCTAGGGCAGACAACATTTGCAATTACTGATTTCAGTGTCAGTTCTATGTTTGTATTGAATTGAATTATAACAAAACAAAAGGTTGTGTGTGGTCTTTGAGCCTTTGACACTGTAGTTGACAGGCTGTGAGATTTGCAGATTTATGCCACATTTCAAGCTCTACTGTTTTGAGGATGTTTCTTACTACCAACATGTCATTCTAACCATGTCCTAAGTCAAACAATTAAGTTTGACCTATCAAGAAGATCGTCAACATTTATGACAACTATGTAAATGTGTTACATGACGAATCTAATGGTATTTGTATTGGGTAAATAAATATAAATATCGGTATCTTTTTGGGTATAAACTTGGTTAAACTTAAAATAACTTAGGACAAAACTAGAATGTCAAGTTTTATGGGACAAGAGGTAGTACTATTTGACTTCTCGAATGTCCTTTGTTAACTTGAGTGTAACAATGCATAAGTTGGGTATAATTTTCATTCACTTTATACTACCATTGTCATTGCCAGCTAACTCCTTCCATTCTCTGAATTAGTGTACCTGTCAGTGCACCGGCTGCAACTGCTACAGCCTTGGCAGCTCCTGCTGTTGCTGTATCGTAAGTTCCAGATTTTCCTTCCATCTTAGATGATTTAACTAATCTTGTAATAAGCAGAATCGTTGTTTGATAATGTATGGATTTCCTATTAATAAAAATAGCTGTTAAAAGTTGCTTATGACATTCACATATATCTTCTCTTTAATGTTCACTTGAACAGCACTGAGTTGTTCTTGTTCTTGTTCTTCACTTAAACAGCACTGAGGCAGATAGTTATGGTCAGGCTGCCTCAAACCTAGTTGCTGGCAGCAACTTGGAAGGAACAATTCAATCCATTCTTGAAATGGGTGGCGGGACATGGGACAGAGACACTGTACTACGTGCTCTGCGGGCTGCCTATAACAATCCAGAGCGTGCTGTTGAGTACTTATATTCTGTAAGAATGATTCTTTGTCCTCCCTTGCTACTTTCTAGGCCTTACATATGATGAACTTTCAGTGATCTATGTGTGCCCAAATACGTTTAACTAGTGAACACATTATCTGTTGCATAAAGCAGATTGAAGCTGTATGCACATATGTTTAATTTCAATGTTTTGTGACCGTTAGAAGTTAATTGCCCTTTTAATCTAAGTATGAGGATGCAATTTTGCTTTCCAACTGTAGACACTAATGTCCTTCATCTTCTGTTTAGGGGATTCCTGAACAAATGGAAGCTCCTGCACCACCTCCAAGTTCCCAGCCAGCCAATCCTGTCCAGGCGGCACAAACAGCTCAAGCTGTAGTTCCTTCATCTGGACCAAATGCTAACCCTCTCGACCTCTTTCCCCAAGTAACTCCCCCTGTGCATGCACACTGACATTTTTGCCACTAGTTGAATTTGTTTCTCATATTTGCCCTTGTCTGAACTGTAGTCTCTTCCGAATGCTTCCGCTAATGCCGGCGCAGGGAACCTTGATGTTTTGCGTAATAACGCCCAATTCCAAAACCTGCTTGGTTTGGTGCAGGCTAACCCTCAGATTTTGCAGGTCTGTTTCCTTGCTCTGTTGCTCATCCTCTCCTCTCTTTTTTTTTTGTGAAAGTTGCTCATCCTCTTTCAGTCTCGAACAATCTCCCTTTTGCAATCCGTTTCACTCATAATTCATTTTATTATGTGCATTGTGCAGCCATTGCTTCAAGAATTGGGGAAACAAAATCCCCAGGTTATGCAGCTAATCCAGGAAAACCAAGCAGAATTCATGCGGTTGATCAATGAACCACTGGAGGGAGATGAAGAGAATGAAATGTGTGTGCTTCTTCCTTGGGCTGCCCTTGTTTTTTTTTTGTACTGCCGACATCGTTTGATATTTTTGTACTTCCTGAACCAGGATGCTGGACCAGATGGCGGATGCAGCTGAGACCATTGCAGTCACTCCAGAGGAGAACGAAGCTATACTTCGTGTAAGGGATCTTGACTAGTTCTTACACATTTGCTTTTACCTGCATTCTCACCACCTTGGTTTTTATGTTCGATTTACCCCACCATATTCCTCATGCGCAGCTTGAAGGGATGGGCTTTGACCGGGCACTTGTCCTGGAAGTGTTTTTCGCCTGCAACAAGAACGAGCAGCTGGCCGCCAACTACCTCTTGGATCACATGCACGAGTTCGACAACGATGACGGGCTCGGAGGGCCACCACTATGAGAGGCGGAATAGCTCTCAATCTCTGCATCATGCGAAGGCTTGTAGGGCAGAAATAGGAAAACGTTTTGGGATTTGTCTCGTCTCGTCTGTCCGCTCCCTCTACATTTCTGTTTGGCTTTGCTGTTTTAGTACATAAATTCTAGATTTACAGACAGACTTTATAACCTGATATAGAGGTAACGGATCAGTTTACTCTTTTCTGGATAAACTTATTAGCTTACTATATGTTTTGTGCTATTATTGCCGTTCTGGCCGCATTGAGCCAGCGGTTTCACGGTTCAACATGACAAGCGCTGGCTGCCGCAGTAGCAGAAGCGAGATGCTTGTGAGATTCCTTCCCGGTGGTTCGTTTACCCAATCCTGAACCGTGCTGATACTGAAGGCATTATCTGGCATAACATGTTAGTGCAAACATTATTACACGAATGCACGAGTAAGGCTCTCGTAACTGTGATTAAGAACAGCAAACTGGTCAGTAATGAACTAGCCAGCACACAAGCTCCGTAGTTTCTTGCACGCATATCTACCTGATTTGGGAGATATATATTGTCTTGTTATTCTCCGGACCTGCTTCTCAATTTTTTCTGGTATGCCATCTCTTAGAGGCATCAGAATCTCCATGTATTGCTTCTCCAGTGCCTTCATAATTTCTCTCTCAACATCAGCAACAGCCTGATAAGACAATAAATATAAATTGACTCCATTGTAGGAGAAATATGAGGTCTGGTTCAAAGAATGCAGGTGTACACTCTAAACTCATCAGATATTGGGGCCATCTATTGATAAACACTCCATACTCGTTTATGCTCTCTTTTATTTGCTCATACATTTGCTCGTAATGGTGAAGCTCGGTATCTGAGCTAATAAGATATTCTGAAACGCCATCTTCATTAACAATTGAGCTGAATTTGCATAATTTCAACAGGTAAAGAACAAATGTTACCCAGATTTGTCCCAAGCTGTAATAATTACTATAAGTCAGCAATCTACAATTTCGCTTTACCTCGTAGGAAGCTCATGAACATCTTGGGCCAGTATATCTGCTACTGATGATACCCCGGTCCTCTCAAGCCCTCCATCCATTTCAGCCGTTTCTGTTTGCAATACCATATGAATGCCAATGAAATCACCACTTCCAGGACAAGTTAAATCAAATGAATTACTATCACAAAGTCTCTGATGTTCTTACCAACTGCATCAAACGTGACCTCCTCGCCCCCTGCAATTGGAGGGGCACTAGGAGTCCCCAATACCTGACCCTCAAAGTGGCGTCCCTGTACATAAAAGGAGAACTCGCACGTTTATGCAACTCTGACTCTGACTCTGACT
>Ga0182004_10003240_pt1 | contig 12923 bp, 16 predicted proteins | sample Sormic07211540_1_FD_120479 | JGI IMG/M metagenome (GOLD analysis project Ga0182004, IMG submission 120479) | Endophyte microbial communities from Sorghum bicolor roots, Mead, Nebraska, USA - 072115-40_1 MetaG | ecosystem: Host-associated > Plants > Roots > Unclassified | place: USA: Nebraska... | reverse complement strand
TATAGACACACACACACACCAGTGTCTTAGGGTTTCTTTCCCACTACCCTTGCACAAACGGCTCCTTCCCTCCCTCCTAGGGGCGGCAACGCCATCCTTCCCAAGCAGCGACGGCGGCTCGCTCCCTCCCGAGTGGCTGCGGCAGCTCCCTCCCTCATTCCTGAGCAGCGGCGGCTTCTTCCTTCCCACCCGATGCCCCCGCCTTCAACGAGCTCCCACCGACAGGTGGGGTGGCGGATCTGGTGGGTGGGTGGCGGATCCGACAAGAGATGACATTCCAAGAATCTTGAAGAGTCAGAATTTCAAGTTTGACCCAGAGTCAGGAAGCCCCAGTGGACCGCATGTCGATGTGCCAGTTGGCCGAGTAGCTATTAGCAGCCCATACCCGACACACGGCTTGTGTCGTCTTTCTTTCTGCAGTACTTGAAGCCGATGTTATCGCCCGACAGCGGTGAGCTTTGGCTCGAGAACTCTACGATTTCCATTTTCATGGTTATCAAGATCGGAAATGCTAGGATGAGGGCGTCTGATCGTCTGGACGCTCAGTTGGTGGACCGCGACACCAACCCAATGGCCTAATCCTCTCGTCCACTCGACCCCCATTCTAATTTAATTTTCGAATGATGATGCATCGCCATAGAACAAATTATTTGCCAGTTACAAACATTAAAGTAAAATTGACAAATTCAGTCTAATTCATTCTTGACATACTTGTCTTCAACTCCTAAAACTAATCCAATCGTTCAGGCAAACGTAATATAAGTGTTAGCTTTCAAAAGGTGCCAAAATACAAGAAAACTGAGTCAGCTTGGCAAGGCAATCTCATATTCAAACAACTGCCAGAGAAAAAATGAGGATGATGGGAAGGACTCATCATTTTTTTTAATGATCGTTGACCAATTGTCTAGGTAACAGCTAGGACAAACAAATTCAACCAAATTTAGAATATAATTATAGTAAACACATGCACTCGTGTCCGACTCCACCAGCAAGCTTCTATAAACTACTGCAGTAGAAATTTTTCCTTTGATAAGGACATAAACATGGAAGTACAGGTTTCTACAGTTTGTTTGATGAGTTGTTGGCCAATCTAAACGTAATTTAGAAACAAAATATATGGGCAGAATGTTATTCCTACAATGCTGATTGCTTATTACAAAGCTAACTAGATGATTATTAATAACATTTTTGCAAAATGAGACAGAAGATGCATTTTGCATTTTCCACAACTAATTTGCAAAACAGATGTAAGAGGTCAAATTGGGATAACTCTCCTCCGTCAAATCAAAAAAAAAAAAAAGAGAAATGTTAGCATTACTTTGTCACCTATCCCAATCCATATCCCACTCCCCTATCACTTAATCCAAACATACTGTAAGAGACAGGATCCCATAGATAAGACTAACTAAGGCTTTGTCCAGCTATTGTTGTAGTAGTATAAGTATGTAATATAATCATAAAATTAAGCTTGCACACATCTTTGGAATAGTACTAAGAGCTTATATATACATGTATATTGAATTCAGTGTTTCCTTTCAAATGGCAATGCTAAACAGAAAACAGAGGAACACGGGAATTCCATATTATGAGCAGATCACAGAAACAAAAACACTGAAGTGGCTAGGCAAGATGTGAGATTTCATTCAAGTTTGTATTAAATCCTATTGATTTGGATAACGAACACTCCATTCTAGACAGGCCGCGAAAGACATTATTATTCATTAGCACTTAAAGTATGGATGATCATACTTAATTTCATTACATCTACAAATATTAGAACTAGAAAGGTAGATAAACAATTTACCAACCAGTGCAGAGCGCACAAGACCAATTACTTGTCTCTATTAATAAATAGGAAGGAAGAACAAAATAACTATTTTATATGTGTAACCAGTGATCACCTACCTGACTGACAGCAACCTGCCGCAGATGCTTGGTGAACTCAGCAGGAAAGAATGGCAAATTGCAGAAGATGTTGCCAGGGGCCATTTCAGTGTCCTCATCAGAAGGGATGGTTTTGATATCCTTATACCATAAAACCTTGCTGCTATCTATGTTAAGAGCAACCACCCATGCCCTTGCACTAGAAACTGTGCGCCTATCCTTCAATACAAAATATATGATGCTGGGATCATCCATGCTCACCAGAGGGAATTGCGGCACAACGCGTGGAAGCTGATCATCATAACCCTCCATATCCCAGAGGTTAGCAGCTTGAACTGTGGTATCTGTCACCCACCACATATCATCATAGCTATCGTGCAGCGTCGAGATGGTGATTGTGAAACTGGAACCAGGCTCACTCTTGCCAGATAGCATGCCATCGCTGCGGGCAATATTGACAAACTTCAACGTTTCATTCTTGGTAACGCACACAGCCCGGGACGCCTGTGGGAATCCTCTGCTGAATGGGTCAGGATAGCCAAAAGGAATGTGATCCACCGGCAAGGAGACGTACTGGAGGTGAGGGGAAGGGTGATTAACGTCACAGAAAATGACACCCCTTGAGTAATCAACCCAACACAGGTAACTGCCGCAAGGGATAACCATGCTAGCTTCCCACCAGCAGAGTAAGTCACCAAACTTAATTAGCCTTACCCCCACGGGCCCTTGCGTGCTTAACCTCCCACTCGCCACCACCTGCAGCAATTCTTTCCCTGCTGGAGCAGAGCCTGAAGAGCTGTGCTTCCAGAGGTGCATCCACGTCTTCAAGCCTGTCCACATCGAGATGGAGCTCCGCCACCACGAAATCTTCTCTATCAGAGATAAACAATCCAGTGCCGCTGCGGCCTAGAGCCATATAAGGGTTTCTCCTCCAGGAGCCCACCTCAGCTGCCTCTATCTCATCCTCGGTCGAGTACCAACGTGGGAGCAGTGAGATCCTGGAACCGCCAGGGCTGGCCCAGAAGATGAAGTGGTCGATCGCGGAGCACGATGAGGGGAGTCCTTTGAAGTCGATGCGGAGACGGAAAAGCACGGCTTTGCCGTGCGCCGCCACGACGGTGTCGAAGCCGCACAGCTTGCGACGACTCTTCGGAAAGTGGACGCAGAGGCGGGAGGCACACGGCAGCGGGCGCACGGTGAAAGAGACGCGGACGACCTCGCCGTTGCTGGCGCGGGTCTTCGCGGAGGTAAGGTGGCCGGGGCGGAAGGAGGCAAGCGCCTTGCGGTAGATATCCTGGTCTACGACCACCCAGCTAGGGACAATCGAAGAGACCGGCTGATCTGTTGATCCGATCTCCATGGGGGGCATCGAATAGGGACGCGCAGGAGCAACTACACCGATCTAGGGTTCGTAGTGCGGGTGACGGCGACGAAGGGGAACGAGCGGTTGGCGGTTGGCGGTTGGCGGCAGAGGAAACAGGGGGCCAAGCGCAGCGTAGAACCGTTTGGGCTTGTTTCTATATTAAAAAAAAAATAGAACCGCTCCAGTTGCACATAGACATAGGTCCTAGTGTGGGCTGTATTTGGGCCCAGCGACCTTGTTGTTTGGACGCCTGGGCCGCGATCCCCTTCTGGGCCTTGAAGACTCTGGACCTGGAGGATGCCCAGGATGGGGGATGCTGACATGATCGCCATCGGCGTCGCACTCGCAGTCGTCTGCTTCTTGCTCGCCGTCGCCGCGTCCATCCTCATCGTCCGGGCAACGATGGCACGGCGGAAAAAGATTACCACCGCCGAGGCATGCGTGGCTACGACCTTGAAATACAGGGAGCTCCAGTCCCTGACCAAGAATTTCTCCGACAAGCTCGGCGGTGGCGCCTTCGGCTCCGTACGTGTTCCGGGGTCAGCTCCCCGACGGCACTGCCATCGCTAGCTGTCAAGAAGCTGGAGGGGCTCCAGCAAGGCGAGAAAGCAGTTCCGCGCGGAGGTGAGCACGCTGGGCACCATCCAGCACGTCAATCTGATCCACCTGCTCGGCTTCTGCTCCGAGGGCGGCGGCCGGAAGCTGCTCGTCTACGAGTACATGCCCAACGGCTCGCTGGACCGGCACCTGTTCGGCGCCACGCTCTACACGCTCAGCTGGCGCGCTCGGCGTCGCCAAGGGGCTCGCCTACCTGCACGACAAGTGCCGGGCCGGACTGCATCATCCACTGCGACGTCAAGCCGGAGATCATCCTCCTCGACGCCGACTTGGCGCCCAAGGTGGCCGACTTCGGGCTCGCCAAGCTCGTCGGCAGAGACTTCAGCCGCGTCCTGATCCTGACCACCGTGCGCGGAACCATCGGGTACTACCTCGCGCCAGAGTGGATCAGCGGCGAGGCGATCACCGCCAAAGCCGACGTGTTCAGCTACGGCATGACGCTGTTCGAGATCGTGTCCGGGAGAAGAAACGTCGAGCACGGCAAGTCCGAGACGCACTCGTCGTCGTCTAGCGGCGCGGGCAAATCCGGCATCAGCTGCCAAGGCTGCGGACAGCTTCTTGTTCCCAAGTTTGGTCGCTGCCTTGATCGCTTTGATCCCATGATCTGGGAGATCCTGCGCTTACGTATCAACATAGGCTGTGATAGCGGCATCTTGTGCTGGGGATTGAGCGTTGATGAAGTCAAGCTCCCTCATAAGCTTCTGCTGGGCGTGTTGGGCAACTAGCACAGAAGATGGAGCATTTTTTTCTTTAGAACAGATGCTAAGAATTTTTGTTTCATTGGTGGTATGGAACCAAATCTTGATATTCATGACCGTACACTGAAAGTAAAACAGGGCCAGATATCTCCAAATGAATACACCGCATCAGATATATAGAAAATAGGACATTCTGCGGGTTCGCCTTACATTGATCTGAGCTATTTTTTATTTCTCAGAGAAGTAAATTGGATGCCTGGAATTCTATTTATTCTCCTCTATGAATAATATATGCGCCTGATATGAATATCTACTGCCTTAGGCAGGAACCTGGTTCTGATGGTGCTGAGCGGCCATAACCAGCTAGTGGTGCAGCAGCAACCCCTCTTTGATTCAGCAAGCACCTGAAGCGTGCCAATCTTGCAGTGACCGATCTTGTGTCCTTCGCAAGCTTCTCAATTGGTGTCCATAACCGCTCTTCAAAATCAGTAAGTGATGTGGTGAGACAAGGCAACTTGATACAGACATGCAGGTTATTTAACTTCGCTTTTTTTAAGAGAGAACTCAAAACAAAACTATACATTGTTAATAAAATGTAATTTATGAGTGTTCAGAAACCTGATAGACTTAACTTATTATGCCTTTCATACTATGCAGGCATGTCTAGTCTTTTTGTAGTCTGCATATACATTCATGTTCGCTTAAAATAAGGAAGAATAAATATTTCAGTTTGTAGCTACGGTGTGATGCGTGTCTCCCAACTCCCAACTCCCAATTCTCTCGTACAACAAATCACATCAGAGCACTTGGTTATGAAAGATCCCCATTCTGACAGGTTGGTAGCAATTACTGCTCACTTCATTGCTTATAGTATCAAGCGCTTGTGTTCTGGGTATGGAAAGAGAACATCAACTGCCTTGATGCAGATATTGCGTCCCATGTGAACCTATGATGATCTATGTGCTACTCTATAACCCAAGAAAAGAATGTACTTATGACAGTACGTCCTGACTGCTAGTCCACTTAATTTAGCTATTTTATAAGAATGGATCTGCTAAAATATTAATGCAGGCAAAATTAGGTCAAAACATATTGAGCTGATCATACCTGCAGCTGCTGCAGCACGTGGCCAAATGGTCTGCTGAATGTCTGATGCATCGATGTGTTCACCCCACATGCATACCTCACCACCAAGTACTAATTTCTGCTGCTCCGGGTTATAGATATTTGTCAGTGGTTCATTCGTGTAAAATCCTTCCCATGTAGCATCCAAGTGATCTAGGTACCACTTATCCTGGTTGCTTACGATGCATCTCAAACCAGCAGCAACCACTTTCTCAGCAACTCCACTTCCAAGCCTACCAAGTTGTGAGGAAGAACTAGCACAGTTAACTTCAGCATGTGACTACTTAGGGTTAGGGGGGTGAAAGCTTCCATAGCTCTCTATTTAAATGTGGATATATATCAGTGTGTTTTTTTTTAATTAAGAACTATGTCTGGTTTGCACTAATAGATTTGTTGGTACAAATCAGCCAGGGGTACATGGTCTTATGCCAGATGTTATTTTCCAACAAGGATGCTAGTAAATATTTTCTCAAGTGCCTGAGCAATAGGCTGTGAGGAAATACCAGTTATGCACCACAGTTTTACGATCCAGCTTGTCTCCAAAGTTGTTAAATGTCTCTTCCCTACCAAGGATGAGAAACAGTTTATTAGAATTAGTTGGACATTTTAGTCTGCAGAAAACTAGCAACACCAGTCACACCCTACCAATTAATGATGTCATAACCGTGTGATATTGCTATCTTTTGAGCTCGCAGTACAAAATATCTGTAGGCATCAGATTCATTCATGCCATGTTGCATCAGCCTGCAAAACAGGAAAAAGAGTTCTGATCAGATTAGATGACCGAGCCGGGGCAGTTTGTTGTTTTTACTAGCTAGGAGGATTCCCCGCGCGTTGCCGCAGGTATGAAGGAGGAATACAAATATATAACTCTTTTATTAGCATAATCATGAAAATTGTATCCATAGTGGATAATGTGTCTCGCTGATGCGGATGTCATAATTCTTGTGCTAGTTAACTTTAATGCAAATGATAGTAGATTGCTGAGGTGGACACCTTGCATGTCAGGAGAAATTGATAGTGACAAATGATAGTGGACTGCTGAGGTGGACGCATTGCATGTCAAGAGAAACAGATAGTGGGGTTTTGCTTTATAAGAGTTATAGATTACAACAAACAGAAAGGTTATCAATTGTCATATCACATTAGCAAAATTTCCTGTTATTTCTTTGCTATATTATAAGATTATTTCTTACCATGACTTAATGTGTGGTGTGGTACTCCAGCAACCTGACATCATAATAAAGATGAATAGATTCTAAGCATACATAGATCAGTTGTACACTACAGATTTCTGAAAGCTTACTTGTGTTTACTTCATCTCCCCCCAAATGGACAAACTTGAACTTAAAAATCTTGCTGAAATCTGAAAAGGCAACCAAAGGTAATGCAATTTTTCATTATACGAGGCCATATATGTTCTTTCCTCCAATGACTGACTCATAATTCTGGCCATTGAAGCATCTTTTTTATTGCTGAAGTTTAGTATAGAGTGCTATTTCATTCTATTTTGTGACAAAACCATGAAGGTGTATATTAGTTGATCTTTCAAACCTGAAAGAATTCCATTAATCACTTGAAATGTAAACTCATTGCTGACATCAAGCGGTTCTTTGCATGTAGCTGATGGCCACAATGATGGATATCCAACACCCCTGAAACAAGAGAAGTGCACCAAATTTAACAATTTGTAGGTATGTTCAATTTTAAATATATTTGTATTATTCCATCGGTAAGAAAAAAATGTACCTTCTACATGCTAAAAATATAATGAGAATGTGCAGATGATAAACACAACAAAATATTTTTTTGTATCAATAAATTTCTAAAAATTCTATCCATTTTCTAGAGAAGAGTAATATTGTACATAATTAAATGTATTACCATGAAAGAGCATGGCCAGGTACATCAATCTCCGCCAAGACATTCACGCCTCGTTTTTCAGCATACCTGTGAATCCCTGATATGTCATCTTTAACTTGGGGAAATCCAGCAGCATAGATAAGTAAACTCTACAGTTGAGTCTAAGCAAAGGACGAATATTTGGAATTGTTTTGAGTTTCCTTTTCAGACTATAGTAATGTTGCTTTTTTTCACAATTTTGCTGGTATATTTTTTATTATACCAATTAAAATTTTAGGTCTAGGTGTTAAATGACTGCTGAAATATAGTTCCAGTACAATGACAAAAACAGAACTCACTGTACAATGTCGATTGCATCATCAAATGTATATCTCTCTGAATAAGAGTATGCACCATTCCATAATTTTGGGTAGGAAGGTATTTGCAGAGGAAATGATTGCTCATCCACGATATGCCAATGAAGAACGTTCTGTGTGATGATAGATAACAAAGATCACATGACTGAGCTGGAACTAATTTAAGGATATTATGTTCAGAACTTTGGAGGAAAGCAAAGAGTAGCACTAAGAATTAATGAAGTTCCTTTGCATGTGGAAACGTAAACGTACCAGCTTACTGAAGGTCATTGAATCAATTACACTTTTTATTACTGGGACAGGAAGATAGTGCCTTGAAGTATCTGTAAATTTGGTACATTAAAACAAAGAATTTAGTATTATCTTGCATCCATGAGTTCCATGATCAGAATTCATTTCTTTCCATATCTAATTTGTTCCACTTCCATACTTGGATCAAATCCTAAACCGCTGCCTATGCTGGGCGAGGGGGGGTTTCCCTGCTGTTTCAAATAGAGCTAAATTCAGACTAGCTTACCAATAAGGAGCCCTCGGTAAGGGAATCTGGGAGCGTCCAGGATAGTCCATGGAGCTGATTGAAGTTCAATCAAGTTTGCATTGAAGTCAAAGTTGCACAGTTGACTAAATGTCTGCATTAACACAAAATGCACTTTAGGTATCTTGAAAATATAATAGCGCGGATTTTAGCTTATGCATAGGTTTCACATTCATTTACCTCCAAGGCATGAAGCGCTCCATAAACTGTTTGAGCCTGCAAAATATTTCCATACAGACAGCATCAATTATGTGTCACAATTTTTACGGTGAATAAGTCATTCCAGGAAGTGATAAGAATGATTTGTGCCATTGCACATTGCTGCCAAATAATCGGAATGAGTCACAACAATCAGCTATTCAGCTTAGGCTTCCTGCAAATTATTTTGTCTGTAATTCAAGGACATGATGCAGTTGCATGGACATAACATAGTTTTCTTCACTGAAGTTTATGCCTAACTCCACATATCAGGGGGATGTATCTGGTAGTAAGTTTCTGTGATAACCAGCGTTCTGGGTTGCTCTAGACAATGTTGTGTGGAGGTGGTGTACAGGGCAGGGTAGCTGCCCAGCCTGTGCGGAGTGTATGCTAAGAGCAAGGTATTGTGGAAGCAAAGGTATCTGATGACAGTTTCGATTTGTACAGCCAGTATTGCAGATTTCTAAGTCCAATGTCATTTCTTTGTCACCATCCGGATCAAATTTGGTGCGCGACACACATACATTTTGCCTTTCTGAAAACCGCCCTGAAAATAATTTGTTCTTTTCCGTGGATTCATTCACAAAGGGATCGAAATATCTGTGCCAGCTTTCTGCTGTACTATATTCTAGCAATTGCTATGACGGCGGCATTGAGATTTGAGCGCACTAACCTCGATCTGGGCATAGAGCGGATTCCCGGTGGCAGGCACAGACAGCTTGTACGATTCATCCACCCCGAAGTTGAGCTGCGAAAGCGAAGAGGACCGATCTATCAGCAAGGCGCGGAGAATGCAGGAGAGCAGCAGGCCTACGGGCTCCATCAGAATTCAGTCAGTTGGTGCGCACTGACCTCGTCGTTGGGCGAACGGACGGCGACGCGGACGCCGGCGAGCACGGGCGCGCCGTGGGAGGAGTAGGTCCCGTTGATGGCGTGGTCCAGCTCCACGACGGCCAGCATCCGCTGGAAAGCCTCCTTCAGGATGCCCTTCCCGTCGGCGTAGCTGCTCCCGGCCGTGGACAGCTTGAGGTCCTTGCTGACGAGGAGCGTCTGCGCGCCGCGGGCCACCGACGCCGGCATTGGCCAAAGATCGACGCGGCCGGCGCCGGCGCCACGGGCGGTCGCCGTGGCCGCCGCCGCGAGCAGCAGCAGCAGCAGCCTCAGCCTCAGCCTCAGTGCCGGCGACGCCATCTCTGCTCTGCAGGCTGCTGGCTGGCGCCTGGAAGTGGCTGGCAGACCACCGTGTCGGTACTCGGTGCCCGTCGACCCGCTGCAGAACAGAGTGGTTTGTCAGATATATAGAGGCAGCGGCGGGGAATTTGTGGAGACGACAAGGAGATTGATGGAGATCGCACACCTAATGCCTAATGATCCGCAATCAATCAGTCCCAAGCTCCGGCCGGCCTCGTCGGAGCAAGAAAAAGGAAAGGTGGCCTTTTGCGCTGTCCGCTCTGGGCGCGGGAGAGGAATGTGATGGTAGTCCTTACCTCTACGGCTTTGTTCTGCCTTTATTTATGGGGTTTTTTTATAGCTGTTAATACAATTCTTGAATTTTAAAGATATACACGATCCTTGTCATTTTCTATGTCTTTCAAGTGCATGAACCCACTACTAGGCCATATACGGGTACACATGCATATTAGAATAGGCGAACTGTAATTGCAGATCTTCAAAGTTCAAGAATTATAATGGCAATAAAAAAAAACTTTATTTATAGCCTGGCTTACAAGGATGAAAACGGATCGGATACTGGCGGATATTATGGATATTATATTTGTTTTCACATTTTGATGACGATCTTCAAAGTTCAAGAATTATAATGGCAATAAAAAAAACTTTATTTATAGTCTGGCTTATATGGATGAAAACGGATCGGATACTAGCGGATATTATGGATATTATATTTGTTTTTACATTTTGTTGACTTGATGACGAGGACATGATGATAGGTGGCATGGGCCTAGGAAATCCCCACACACGGTGACATCGTAGTGGAGGCATGGAAAAGGCTCCGCCCCTGCAATTGGCCCGTGACAATTGTGTTTTATAACTCCATTCTCTTGCGGTTCCCCTCACGGCCTTGGGATGCGTTGCTGACGAGATATCGAGCGCCGCCGAATTGCCAGCAGTTTTGGTAGTATCTTGTGCTTGCGAGACCTGCCTGCCGTTGCCGTAGCCGTGGCAGACCGGCTGCAGGGATGCCCGCAGCACCACGCAACCGCTCCATCTGCATGCATCGGCTACCAATGCCTACCATGTGACACGACCGTGGGTGGGGCGGTTTTGGTGAATGCAGGACATGGTGATGGCAGTGAGGAATCATAGGGTGATCCGGTGATGTTGTTTGTAACCTGAAAGGAGCATGGAATGGATAGATCTGACTGGGAGTTTGTGAGTGGGGGAAGGAATCGGGTCCGGCATCAGCAGCAAGCCAGTAGCTTACTGCCAAATTCTACAGTAGTAGAGTGCATGAAGATCCAAACGCCGGTTTGGAATGGAATTGCGCTGCATTTTTATATGTCTCATGTCTATATATAAACTATCGGTAGTGATGCACTAAATCAGAGTGGTATGGTAGTGTTAGGTGGAGTAGCTAATTGGAAACTGCTACTACTAGCTTCTAGCCAGTTAAAGAGTGTGAGGATTCAAAGATGCATATAAGTACTTTACCGCTAAATGAAGCGTTTTTGTTTGGTGCTCCTCGTGTGAAAGAAAACATAAAAGCAACGATGGGATGGGGAGCCATTGCATTGCATTGGAGCGGATGAGGTCTTTCTGTGTAAGACCTTGTTTCTAGTTCCAAAATTTTTGGCAAAATGAGCACTGTAGTAATTTCGTTTGTATTTGATAAATATTGTTCAATCATAGACTAGCTAGGCTCAAAAGATTCGTCTCGTCAATTCCGACTAAACTGTGTAATTAGTTTTTATTTTTATCTATATTTAATACTTCATGCATACGTCTAAAGATTCGATGTGACGAAGAATCTGAAAAAAATTATAAAATTTTTAGAAACTAAACAAGCCTCAAGCGAGTGGCAGGAGTTATATATATGAATGAATATATCACGGCGGTGACAGCACGCACGGGGTGCAGTCAGTGACGATAGCTCACTTCACGTGCATCTGTCCTTTCTCCCTGGGTCGGCTGACCACTATAGACTACCGACACGTGATGGTCCTGCCCGCCCCAAGTCCCCAACCTCGTGACGCATTTGCGCGGCCTTGTTCCAAAAACCTAAAACTTTACAAGATTTCTCATCGCATCGAATTTTGCGGTATATGCATAGAATATTAAATATAGATAAAAAGATAAATAATTATATAATTTATCTATAAATCACGAGACGAATCTTTTAGGCCTAGTTGCTCTATGATTGGATATTGTTTGAAAAAAAAAACGAAAGTGCTATAGTGTCAAAATCCAAAAAAATTTTGGATCTAAATAAGGCGTTACTTTGTTTAGTTCCCCACCCAAAATTTTTTCATCAATTCCAATCTTTGGACACATGCATGGAACATTAAATATAGATAAAAAAATAAACTAATTACACAGTTTAGTTGAAAATCGCGAGACGAATCTTTTAAGTCTAATTACTCCATGATTAGCTTTAAGTGCTACAGTAATCCACATGTGCTAATGACAGATTAATTATGCTTAATAGATTTGTCTTGCAGTTTCCTGACAAGCTATGTAATTTGTATTTTTATTAGTTTCTAGAAACCCCTCCCGACATCTTTCCGACACATCCGATGTGACACCTAAAAAATTTTTTATCTCCAATCTAAAAAAAATTTTATCCGATGTGACACAAAATTTTTTAAGATTTCCCGTCACATCGAATCTTTAGACGCATGTATGAAGTATTAACTATAGACGAAAATAAAAACTAATTGCACAGTTTGGTCGAAATTGACGAGACGAATCTTTTGAGCCTAGTTAGTCCATGGTTAGACAATAATTACCACAAACAAACGAAAGTGCTACAGTGTCACGAAATTTTTCTCTTGAGAAACTAGGCCCTGTTTAGTTCTCCACCTAAAATTTTTTCGTCCATCCCATCAAATATTTGGACACATGCATGGAACATTAAATGTACATAAAAATAAACTAATTACACAGTTTGATTGAAAAACGTGAGACGAATCTTTTAAGTCTAATTACTCTATGATTAGCCTTAAGTGCTACAGTAACTCACATGTGCTAATGATAGATTAATTATGCTTAATAGATTTGTCTTGTAGTTTCCTGATGAGCCATGTAATTTGTTTTTTTATTAGTTT
>Ga0182004_10003239_pt1 | contig 12924 bp, 11 predicted proteins | sample Sormic07211540_1_FD_120479 | JGI IMG/M metagenome (GOLD analysis project Ga0182004, IMG submission 120479) | Endophyte microbial communities from Sorghum bicolor roots, Mead, Nebraska, USA - 072115-40_1 MetaG | ecosystem: Host-associated > Plants > Roots > Unclassified | place: USA: Nebraska... | reverse complement strand
TGCATGCACATGAACAATGACACCTAGTGGCACTTGATAACCGCTTAGCCAAAGAATTCCCCTCTTTACAGTACGGCTATCTATCCTAAATGTGATCACACCCTCTATGGTGTCTTGATCACCGAAACCAAAACCCTAAGCAATACCTTTGCCTTGATCTCCATAGGGCTTTGTTTTTCTCTTTCTTCTTTTCAAGTTGAGCACTTGATCACCTTGTGGTCATCACCATCATCACCATGATCACACTTGCTCCATCACTTGGCATGTACCAACCTCATTAAGTCTACACACACTTAGCATAGAGGTTAGTACTAGGGTTTCATCAATTATCCAAAACCAAACTAGGGCTTTCAGTGTGTTTCTAAATATGGTATGGCACAACCTTAGGAATAGGTTAGTTGTGGCACTAGTTTAATTTGATAGATATATATGAAGAAATTATTAGACATTATTTCAACAAAACTACTTCATGTTATTGGTGATTTACATGGAACTAATTAGACCAACTTCTTTGGACACTCCAACCAAAATAGCATGGAACCCTTGGTGGGATCCTTACTTTAAGGTGGAGGCACATCTTTATGCCGTTTCTATTTTTGCATGCTCGCAGCCAAGCACCCACGCAATCCATGTGATCTCTAATATCTATGCTTGTATTAGATCTATTGATGATACACATGTAATAGCATCTCTTTGAAATGGTACGGAGCATTCCGTTCATGTCACTCAAAATGTAATGGTAGTTGTAGATTTTGATCTTCGGTTCACAAGTGTTTTGTGTGTTGGGAGGAGACAACACATGATCCCCTAATTTTGCAAGAGAATGTGAAAATGAACTTCATATTCCAGTAGGTAATAGAAGGACTTAGTCCCATATATGATCCATACTAACAGGGTGAAAATGTAAGGATATATTCCAACCATATTCGAGTCCGGATATTCAACGTTTGAGATACCATATCCGTATCTGAATACTCAAATCACATATTTATAATATCGATATCTAACCATATCCTATTCGGCATTGTTGACACTATCTGTAATAGAATCTAAATCCGGACAGAAATATGAAAACAATGTATTATCAGTGATATCCGCCAGTATCGATCCCTATATACTAATTGTTGATATGTAGAAATATGACCAACAACTTCCTCATTATATGTTAGAAAATTCTAATTAATTGATGCAAAGGAGGTATGCAAAGCTAAATAAACAAGCTTACAAAATTGAGTGTCGTTGGCTAGGACAAAGATAACTTCATCATCACTCTACATGATGAGCACTATAATAAGTTAATAACCGTATTCGAGTATACTTGCAAACAACTTCTCCATCATGCTAATTGGCCTGGTGATGTTTTGCTACTACCTTTATTCTGTTTTAAGATCACAAAGGTGACGCTAATTCAGCATTTGAATAAACCTCTAGAGCACTATGGTGAGGTTGGTATACAATTCCTATGCGAGTACATATGGACTAATGGAGGCAGCAATATGTACCAGCATATAAGGTAAGCCTACCAACATATGGTGAACACAAGTGACTGCTAGGGCCAGGATCATTTCGTTTTTTTCTTTATCCCACCAACCAAAAGAAAAACAGGAGTGATCCCATCATTTCATCCAAATAAGAACCGGGATCATCCCATCCCTCGAACGGGAGATGGGACCGTCCCATCTGATGGTGTCCCGAAATCAAACACATGCTTTGTATGGCACAGTTGGCAGCATATATGGTGGCCTTCCTGAGATGTATGCTGGTGACCTGGAGGCCGGCAGAGCCTTCGTTGATGAGCAGCAGCCTCGACGAGCTGTCCGTTGTTCTGTCGCAAGTGAGGTCGTTGAAGCCGGGGATGGAACAGTTGGCGTTGATGCTGAACGGGTACGGCAAGCTCACGTTGCCGCCGCATGACGAGGTCCGGCAGCCGGGTATCTGGACGGGAGGCGCCGCCGTTGCCACGCGGAGCTGCAGCGCCAGCATGGCCGCTATCGCGGCCAGCAGCAGCAGCAGCGACGACGACCACGGCGGCATAGATGGCCACTGTATTTGACAGACAGACCGGCAGTAGTTAGCCTGTTTTTTGCAAAGTCTCCAGACCTAATTTGGTTACGCCTAAATGCAACGCACGTTGGCCTTTGCTAGTTTGCATATATGTTGCTCGTTGTCTGTCAGTTCATCAGTTGCTTATCCGTGGACAGAAATGGTGTGAAAAAAAGGCTAGCGTGGTGACCAGTGCAGGCATGCAGATAAAGAAAGTTCGTCGAGACTTTCCTAGTTATATCTTATTAGAATTCTTAATCGTGATTAGCCCATTATGATCGCTAGTCTAAAGACATGAACAGACTAATTCACAGGTTAATTAGCACATACGTACCTCAATTAGCAGAAGACTATCATTAAGCTAGGTTGATGCCTCCTCGGAGATGGATCACCGTTACAGATGAACTGTGGTGGCGATGGTCTTCAACCGACTTCCGTACCTCAATTAGCCTGTTTTTGCAAAGTGTCCAGACCTTTGGTCATGCCTAAATGGAATGCACGTTGGCCTTTGCTAGTTTGCTATATATTGCTCGCTATCCTCTCAGGCGTTGTTTAGTTCACGAATTTTTTTTATTGTCACATCAGATATTATCGGCACATATTTGAAGTATTAAACATAGACTAATAAAAAAAATTACGTAACTCATCTACAAACTACGAGATGAATTTATTAAACTTAATTAATCTATTATTAGCACATGTCGGTTACTGTAGCAATAATTATGGATAACATGGACTAATTAGGCTTAAAAGATTCATCTTGCGATGTACAACTAAACTATGCAATTAGTTTTTTTTTGTCTATATTAAATACTCCATCATCGATGGAATGGGTGAAAAGTTTTTAGATAGAGAACTAAACAAGACTTTGAAACAAGGCTAGCGTGGTGATCAATGCAATCATGCAGACAAAGAAACTTCATTGAGACTTTCCTAGCTAGATCTTTCCTCTTGGCTATAGCTGTTGGCGCTGCTCTAGTGGGCTTTCCGTCTCGGACGGTCGTTTGTCCAATGTGCTGGCTGAAAGAAACGTTTAGGATTCCCGGCAAATAAAGGAGTACGGTGAAAATTGTTTTCGGTGCAGGACATGCATATGCTTGTCATGGAGTACAGCTTGACAATATTGGGATCTTTACCCAGCTGCATGCACGGTAAGGGGAAAAAAACGGCCGCCAGCTTGTGTCAATAGTGTCCTGGAAGTAGGGCACACACACAGCGCCAAAAGTAAACCACCCAACAAATCATTTCATCAACTGGCTTGAGACAGTTCTGCGTACGTCAGAGAATATATATGTTTATTGCACAAGATTTTCTCAGTTGATTTTTTTCCAAAAGAAAAAAAATATATGAGAGACAATTGATCTTGAATACAAGCATGATTCAGATCACTGGTTCTGGTGCTAAGATATACAGTCGCTTCAAGCACAACCAGTGTAAATGATGGTCTAATCAGATATGCCTACCTATAAAGCTATAGAACTTCAACACTCCTCCGGGCAGAGTCACCATGTTTCCATCCATGCTTAGTTGACCAATGTTGCATACCTTGAACACCAAGAAGTTGCCCGGGTTTGAAACTATTTCTGCAGTACGTGAGTTTTGTAATGTGTTTCCTGACGAAACCGAATGCCTCTTGATTGAGACATATAGAGTTTGTTATTGACTTATGCCTATAGAACAGCTGCAATCTCTAGGCAACCTTATAGGATGGCAGTGCAAGATTTTGCAGAGATGAAGAAATAGTTGGCTAATACAACCAACTAGAAAAATGGTACATCCGACCTAGTTCCTCTCCTTTGGGACTGGCCATGTTTGTAACCAAGAAAGACAAGAGTATGCCTTTGGATGGTTGTGAGTTACATGCCTTTAAATGCCATGACAGTGAAGAAGAAATATCCACTCCCTAGAGAGTCAACCTAATTGATCAATTAGTTGGAGCTAGGTTCTTTTCCAAGATGGACCTAAGGTAGGGTAAGGACATACCAAATTAAGATAACTTCCTTGACATGTTATGGTGTTTAAGAGTACACAATTATGTCATTTGGGGTCATAAATGACCCCAACATACTTCATGTATCTCATAAATTCAATTTTCTTCCAAAAAGATGTGTTTTTTACATTCATTGATGATATCTTGGTTAACAAGTTACGCTAGCGTGGATTCATGCCACGACCACAATCACATCATTGCTGGGGCTTCTAACCAAAGTGGGAGGATCGGCACACTAGTGCAGGACTGGGTAACAGTCCCTGTTAGGAGACCCCTTTTGTCCCAGATTCTCAATCGGAATTGTGAACCCAGGACTAAAGGCCCCCCTCTCAGTTCACATAAGAGAGTATACAGTGTGCGAGACCAAAATTTCCACTAGAGGATATCTATCATATCTTGGTGATTTTTTGGGGTTTTCTCAGTGAGTCAAAGATATTTATATGACTCTTGGGCATATCGATGAACATGTAACTAGTGAAAGCTGCATGTTTATACACAAACATAACTCATTAATTAAAGTCAACATGGAGTAAGCAAAATAAAATATGCACAAGACATTAACACTCACTTGAAGTTGTAAGGGACGAGTATCATTGTCTTGTTGTCATGTTGGTTATCTAAGAACCTCAACATATTCTTCTCCACTTGAGGTCACCATTGAGCATATGGAGTAACTGGGTCCTCGAATATGCAATATAGATCCATGAAACCAACATTAGTCACCCTTTTATTAGTTTTAGTATCTCATGTCTGCATATGTATAGTGTGGATAACTATATATGCAACTTACATGCAAGTTACTTTAATTGTAGAAAGAATCACTTACAGACACCAATAGCTGAGGAGAGATTTGTAGAGAGCATCCTAGTGTAATAGTTGGTGTAATTCAGTGAACTCAATATGTATAATGTCATAGCTATTGAAATAATGATTGGGTTTAACTCTAGCAAGAAGCCATTGCTTGTGCTTCTTACACACATCTAAGTACTAGTTGTTTCACAAGTATGCGTACCTAGTGATGACTAGGACTTAGGGTTAACAAGACTCCTGCCATAGTAATAGGTTTAGAGATATCAATGCACTTGTATTCTCATTTATCTCGCACCCTTTGAATGTCAGGATATACGAAGATGGTTCCCTAGACAACAAGTACAGTTGCTCAACAAGACTCCCATCATCCTGACATTGTTTCCATGTGCCGACATATAACCAAGGCTTTAGTCTTCCTCGGGAATTAGGATCATACAATGTCCTATTGTACCTTGATATATGGATCCACCAAGGAGGAGTTTTTTAGAACTGTGTAGTGTAATTTATAGAAATATTCATCCTCCATGCCAATATATGATTTCTTTCATAGTGTTCCCTTTCCACTTAGTGTCCCCTCACCAATCGGTTTGAGGTTAGGAATAAAATCAACACAGAACTCAATGACCTCCTCTATTCCATAGCCTTGGTGATGCTTCCTTCTCGCCGAGCATGGTTGAGAACATATTTCTTCAAGAATCCCATGAATCTCTCAAAAGGGAACATGTTGTGTAGGAACACTGGACCACGAATACTAATCTCTTTGACCAAGTGAACTAGGAGTGCGTCATAATATTAAAGAAGGATGGTGGGAACACCAAATCAAAGCTGACAAGACATTTGACCATATCATTATGTACCTTTGCTAGATGCACTAGATTGATTGCTTTCTGAGAATTTGTGTTGAGGAATGCACATAGTTTCATGGTGGCTAATCATACATTTTGAGGTAGAATCCCTCTCAATGCAACTGGAAGCAATTGCATCATAAGCACGTGGTAGTCATGAGACTTTATGTTTAGGAATTTCTTCTCTACCACATTTATTATCCCCTTTACATTCTAGTAGAAGCTAGATAGGAACTTGATACAACTTAGGCATTCAAACATGTTTTCCTTCTCCTCTTTGCTAAGAGTGTAGCTGGCAAGACTTAAGTAATGGTGTCCATCATCTGTCTTCTCTAGATGCAGGTTGTCTTGTTCTTTCAAACACTACATGTCCTGTCTTGCCTCCTGTGTGTCCTTATACACACCCATGAAGCCTATCAGTTTCACACAAAGATTCTTCATTAGGTGCATCGCATGGATCCCACTGTGGACCTCTAGGACTTGTCGATAGGGTAGCTCCCAAAATATGGACATCTTCTTCCACATGGGTGCATGTCTGTTAGCATCATTTGGAATGGGTTGACTGCTAGGTCCCTTCCCAAAGACTACTTGTACATCCTTGACCATATTGAATACATCACTATGGTTGTCAGGCATTATCGGTGCTCTGTCTTGCCTTTAAAATGCTTGCCTTTCTTTATTAGGGCATGATCCATTGGAAGAAATCGACAATGACCAATGTACATGCCCTTCTAGCACTTTTTCAAATATATACTATTGATGCCATCAAAATAGTGTGTGCATGCATTATATCCCTTGTTTGATGAGCTAATATACCTTCACCTACATATGCAAACTATCAAGTAATTTTGAGCTCAAATGACATATAAATAAAAAATATCCACCATTATTTCCAATTTAGAAAACCATAAATTTCTCTATTTCTAGACCATGAAATGTAGCAATGAAAGGTGCATACTAGTTTTGATGAACTACTATATAGCTTCCTTCATCTTCATATTCAACATATCAAGTGATTTCAAGATCAAATGGTATATAAATAAAAAATACACCATCATTCCCCCAACCTGAGCCATGCTAGTGATGAAACAAGAGAGGACGAAGTTGCTAACCTTTAGAACCGAAGAATGGAGGGAGGAATGAAATCTTCACCAATCTCACAAGCATGAACTCCTTCCACGAGCAAGAATAGAGAGCAGGCAGAGAGCTTGAAATGGCTCGGGTTGGGGGAGGAAGAAAAAGAAAGTATATAGCGCAGGACATGTAGTTCTGGTTTGTGCTATAAACCTAGACTGCAGGTGGATTCAAGTCTCATTTGGAGCCACCAACCGGGATTAAAGGTTTAGTCACGGCTGGTAGCTCCAACCGGGACTGGAGGGTGACCTTTGTTCTCAGTTTGAGCCACCAACTGGGTCTAAACGTCCCCTCCTGCTCCCCTCCTACAAAAGTTGTAGCCCTAGCCATTAGGTAGGGTCAGGAAGCTAGAGCAAATTGAGGGTGGTGTAGTTCTCTAGTAGATATGAAATTTTAAGGTGTAACAGTAGTGAAAATTTAATTGTAATAGTAGGTTTTCAATTTTTTATGGGTGCATGTGCATCCACAAACATGAACCTAGCTTTGCCACTGGGTAGGGGACATTAGTCCTGATTGGTGGCTCCAAGTGGGATTAATCCTTTCTTTAATCCCGGGCAAAAATGGATAGGACTAAATCCTCGAATCGAAAGTCTGTTCTCTACTAGTAAGAGTGATAAGAGCTGCCCTTCCTGGTGCAAGAAGTCGTGGCAGATCACCTGGATATCCTGCTTCAGCTCATCCAACTTCTGCCTCTTTGCGCCGCCACCCCATCCTCCATCGGTTCCAAGCAGTGTGGCTGTGGCTGGCACTGCGAGAGCTCTTGCAAAGATTCTGGTGAAAGCTCTGCTCAGCCCTAGGCTGGACCGGCAATGATGGATGCCACCAGGTGGTACTTTCTTCTAAAAGGCGCCGCTGAAGACTCCTGGCCATTCGCAGTTCTCCTTGGCACAAGACTCGGTGAAAGCCTTGCTAAGCTCCTGCTTGGCAGATGATTATATTTTTGAAGTGTTCACCTTCCTAGAGTCATCGTTAAAGAGTTTTCGTGCCTTGGTGTTGCAGTCTCTTCTTACTAGTGTTTTGTGGTTGTGCTACCTTTCACCCTTGTATTGGGGGGGATTTTTGTTTTTATTTGCCACGAGCTCGCTCTTGCGCTGGGGCAGTTGTATGGTTTTAGTTCGGTTTTCTATTTAACCGGATAACAAGGTTTTGCCTCGTTTTCCCTAAAGCAAGGTTGTTGTTTTATATCAATATATATCCAGGTGGAGATTTTCTCCCCTGCCACTTTAAAAAAATTCAGGCCGCTTCTTCATTTTAATTTCACGAGACATGCATGCTTTTTTTTATGAACTGCATGATCCTTCTTCCTACTTACCGGCACCGCCTCCAATCCTGCTGTCGTTTGCGTCCGCTGCCTCATGCACCCCTCAGTTGCCGTCTTCTCCATTGGGCTTCTAGCACCCACAGTCGGCACCTCAAACAGGATCACTGCCTCACCAACCTCCCACGACGTTCTACCCTAACCATAGGGTTCCTGTCTACCACTCCAGCATGACGCCCCGCCGCTAGCCGTACGCAAACTCTTACAATTTTTTTGCTGAGAATTAAAAAAAGAATGGTTTTATTTATGTTCTTGATTTTCTAGTATTTATATCTCGATAGATTTTGGTTCGTCAGGTGTTGGGTTCTAGCCCTCAGGCTTGCCTAATTTTTTTCCTAATTTATTATTTATGGGCGGACAGAGAAAGTGGATATACTGAAATTTTTATGATTAAATATTTTTATGATTAAATATTAGGTAATTTGTTATTTATGGGCGGACAGAAAAAGTTGGTAAACTGAAATTTTCATAATTAAATATTAGGTAAAGATTTACATGTTCTCTATTACAACATATTTTTTATTAGTTGGGTCTGTCGCTGCCGTGATTAATTTGTTGCATCGTTGAAATTTGAGAATGGATCGAACTCCGTATTCTTCTCGAACTCAACTGACCCCGGTCGGGCTGTGTTCATATACTATGGGCGGACATAAAAATAGGCAGACTGAAATTTTTATAATTAAATATTAAGTAAAGAATCATAGTCCTATACGGCCGGTGAATAGAATTTCGTGGTGAATAGAATTTCGTGGTGAACTGAAATTTTCATAATTTATTATTAAGTATATAGATGTATTGTTCACATTTTCCTATGAAGTTTCTTTCACGAAACGCCTTGCTCTCTCCTCAACACTCGTCCCAAATAAAGGTTAAACCAACAATGTTAGTCCCCAGACCTGTCCCGGCCTCTCATATAATCTCATTAAATACATCGATCGGCATGCCTCGTCTTTCTGTCTAAGCTCTAGACATGGCTGCCACACTCCATGGTCCTTTGACTTCCTCAAGAAAGGCCTTCTCCTCCCTACTAGCAAGCGGGAACCAGAAGACTCTTGGCCATCTTCGCCTGGACGATCTCTTTCCTTTGTCGATCGTCGCCAACGAGCTAGGCGTCAAGCTTCTAGAGCTCGGCCAGGTAAAACGTAAAATCCTTTGTTGCTTTCATGCGAAAGTACTAGGCCCAAAACTCAGTTCAGTGGTGGTGAGCAGGACAGAAGAACGATGAATGCGAAACTACTTGGTCTCAGCTTGCGTTGTTTCTATTTAGTCCATTAGAAGGGGGTGGATGCAAAGGTAGTAAATTTGAGCCGTCGGTCGATGACGCGGTGATGCATGCCTCAATTCCCAGCCAGTATGCCCGGTCGATGCCTCCGTACTTTTTATTTAGGGTTGTTTTGCCAGTGTATTCCCTACTGCAAGCTAGCTGGGCTTCATCTCATGCATGACCCACACTCAAAAACATTTTTTTTACCTTGCATCTTGTTGATTTGTCAGTATACATTGGGCAAACACAAACCACACTAGGTCACCGCACACGCTAGCATTTCTGTTAACGAATCGAACAAGTATAACTGAGCTGAGCCTGAGCTCACATGGAGCTAATAATATATAAGGCCACCCACTGAGGTACGTAGGGAACAAAGCAGCCAGCCACGCACAGCTACAGCCAGCGGAACGAACATGCCGTCGTTATAAAGGTTATTCTCCTCTCATAATTAATCCCAATACATTGGCATTCCTCTCGTCATTTCATTTCTGTCTAAGCTCTAGCCATGGCTGCCACCAAGCCTGCTAGCTCTATCACCTCATTGTCCTTCAACTTCCTTAAGGAAGGCCTCCTCCTCCCTGTCAGGAACCGGAGACTCTTCGCGGCGATCTTCGCCATCCTCGTGGCCTGGATCTCTCTCCTTCTCGTCGCCAACGAGCTTGGCATCGAGCCCCTCAAGCTTGAGGTCGGCCGCGACATGGACACGCTCATGAGCACCGACCCCAGAGGCCCCGACTACGCTCACCTCCTCCGAGAGACGCAGGAGGAGTACCGGGTCCTCTTCCTCGCAGGCGCCGTCTATCTCGTTTCAGCCGACATCACCGGCTCCTTCATCCAGCTCGTCTCCCTCTCCGCCGCCGTGACGACATACTCCGGTGCCGGCGGCGAGGTAGTGCACAACTTCGGCGTGCTCCTCGGCAGAGCCAAGCAGCAGCTGAAGGGGGCCGTGTTGATGGTCGCCTTCGTCTGCACGCTCAAGACCGCCGCCGTCGCGCTGCTGTTGGCCTCGTCGGCCGCCCTTGTGGCCTTCCTCGCGTTCTGGCCGCGGTACCACTACCATGGGCTGCTTCTCGCTGGGTGCCTGGTGGTCCTCCTCGTCGCCTTCGTCTTCTACATCTTCCTGTCCTTCTTCTGCTCGCTCGCCGTCATCGTGGCCCTGGATGAATCTGCAGCTGCAGCTAGGCACCGCCATGGCGCTGGTGCAGCAGTCAGGCGGGCGTGGCAGCTGGTGAAGGGCAGGCGGAGGCGTGCCATGCTCTTTGTTTCCGTGATGAGCGTGCTCGCCGCCATATTCAGGCCGATTTACTGGCAGGCCAAGATATGCGCCCGTAGCGACATGGCGTCGGGGGCTCTGCTCCTGGGAGTCTTGTACGCCGTCCAGATGGCCGCCGTGGAGTTGTTCCAAGACTGTGCGTTGACCGCCTTCTACTATGGGTGCAAGGGTAGATCAGTCCAGGAATCAGAGAAGGAGTACGTCAAGCTGTCTATCCAGGATGCGTGATGAAGTGCAGTAGGAGCAGTGTGATTCTATGACCGTGAATAAATATAATTAATACTGTAATATGCATGGGTACCTTCAGATTTGAGTATAGGCGGGCCGTGCAAACCGGCGACAACCGTGCTGTCAAAATGTATACACGACACGGCAAAGATATACATACCACTCAAATAAATGTTTATGTTGTGATCTCTACAACTAAAACACAGTAAAAACAATCAGCTCTCCCCTAGCTCCCGCAACAGTGTTCATCGCGGACTGCTCTCGCCCCCTCGCCCAAATCGTGCCTCCGACTCTCCTGCCTCCCTGACCCCACACACCTGCCCGACCCGCTCCGACCTCACAAGTCGTGAGTCCCGATGCACTTCGCTCAACCCTCACCACCTAGCAGGCTAGCACCCCCGACCAGTGGCCGAGCTAAGATTTAAATCTTGGGTATTCCCTTGCTGTGGCTGGTGGACTGCTATTCAGCTGTTGCCTCTAACCTCATGACTGACGTGCATCCTCATCGGTCGTCATGTAGGCGTAGCATAGAGACAGAGGCCGTGTCCGCGCTGCACGCCCCGCGCTGCTAGGAGCTCAGGACACTGGGAACCAACAGTGCCGCGCACTACGTCATGCCTAGTCGGCTAGGGTTAGAGATTTAGCAATGAGGATTATAGAATTGCTTTCCACTCCTGCCTCGTTCACTCACACGAAAAGAATAGTTTATTATACATGTTGCCATATGCATATTCCAATTTGTCTTCGAAAAGAGTTTCGAAATAATATATAATTTGTCGTATGAGTCAATATGTATATGGTTTGGAGATAAATAATTAGGTTTTTATTTGTAGAAACAATAAAATAGAATAATTTTAGCAATCGAGCTAACATAGAATCTATGTGAAAAAAGAAATACAAGGATGGACTAATAAAATGAGAGAAAAATTTTATTTGCTAAATATAGAAATACTAATATTATATATATATATAGTGTATAAAAAAGTTGCGTATTCTTGAGAATACCAGGAATACCCACTGTATCCGCCCATGCCCCCGACACGCCGACGACGCGCTCAACTGCGGCACCACCGCCGGTTCCTCCATGATGTCTGCTTGCTCCTCTTGCCCCATCGTACCACGGGTTCCAACCACCTCCACTGGAATCATAGGGCCACCGGACACTATTAGAAACTGAGTCTTTGCCTAGTGCTAGAGGCTTTGTCGAGTGCTAAACGTCGAGCACTCGATAAAGGTACTCTTTGCCGAGTGCAACTCTCGGCAAAGAAAAACGCTCGGCAAAGTGTTCTTTACCCAGTGCCAGACACACAGCAAAGGCTAACACTTGGCAAAGCGTTTCTGTACCGAATGTCGGGTGCTCGGCAAAGCACAGTACTCGGCAAAGGTGGTCGTAGGTGACGGCGTCATTCTTTGCTGAGTGTCCATCGTGTGGTACTCGGCAAAGATTTTTTTATTTTTTAAAATATATATATTCTTTGCCGAGTGCCTTGACTCTGGCACTCGGCAAAGATTTTTGTTTTTTTAATATATATTCTTTGCCGAGTGCCCTAACTCCGACACTCGGCAAAGATTTTTTATTTTTTATTTCAATTTTTTTCATCAAGGTTAAAGCATGGATATTATTTTGAAGCATACCCTTAACCTTGAATTGATTCTACGAGTAGTCTCCTAAAATGATTTAAACATTTTTTAAGTAGGAGGGCTTAGTCTATATGTACAACTAAATTCTTATATAAGTATGCTTGATTTTCATAATGTTTAAGTAATATTCTAAAGCATACTTATAATAGAATAAGGAAGTTTGCAAGACTAAGGGTATTTATTCACATAGAACCAAGAATATGTATGGTGAACCACAGGAGGATTTTATTATATATATATGTTTGAGCATAACGTAGGGTAGAAATGACCAAGACAAATTAGCAACATGGTATGAGATGTTAATTGTAGTTACATGTTGCATGAGGCTTGGACAAACGTACCTCATATCTTCATCTTTCTAAGTAAGTGATGATG
>Ga0182004_10003238_pt1 | contig 12924 bp, 9 predicted proteins | sample Sormic07211540_1_FD_120479 | JGI IMG/M metagenome (GOLD analysis project Ga0182004, IMG submission 120479) | Endophyte microbial communities from Sorghum bicolor roots, Mead, Nebraska, USA - 072115-40_1 MetaG | ecosystem: Host-associated > Plants > Roots > Unclassified | place: USA: Nebraska... | reverse complement strand
TGATATATATGTGGATCTGTGTGATATATGTGAATTCTGATTATATAATCATATTTGTGATACAAAATAAAAAAAAACAGGCTGAAATTTTACTTATTCCAGCTTTGCCACCTGCCCAAAAAAGGCAGTCGGCAAAGAGCCCTTTGCCACCTGCCAAAAAAGGCAGTCGGCAAAGAGCCCTTTGCCACCTGTCAAAAAAAGCAGTCGGCAAAGAGCCCTTTGCCACCCGCCAAAAAAGGCAGTCGGCAAAGAGCCCTTTTGCCACCTGCCAAAAAAGGCAGTCGGCAAAGAGCCCATTGCCACCTGCCAAAAAAAGCAGTCGGCAAAGAAATTCTATTATAAAAAAAATAAGAAAAGCCGCAGTCGGCAAAGGGGATGCGCTCCGTCATCTCACGACGACGTTCGTTCCCTTTGCCGACTGCCATATTGGCAGATGGCAAAGGCTTTGCCGACTGCTTTTCTCTTGGCAGGTGGCAAAGGTTTCTTTGCCGACGGATTCTTTGCCACGTGTTCTTTGCCGACTGCCACGTGTAAAGCAGTCGGCAAAGCCTTTGCCACCTGTTTTAGGGCCTTTGAGAATTCCAGTAGTGTCAGTAGTACTTAAACCCACAACACGGTCCATAAAAGTCCATTATTTGTGCACAGGAGGCTTGGCTATGTGTTGCAAATGATTCAATTAATAGATCTAGCATGCCGCCATCATCGTGTGAACTCTGGAGTAGTCCAAGTAGTTGTGATGGAACTTGATGGAAAGTATAAAATCTACCCCCCTAATGGCATGCATGCACTCTCCTGCTAGCTATTGGATGTGCATGAAGATGCGCATGTACAACAAGACATTGTCTCTCTCGTGCTGTACATGTATGTGTATATCTAATGACGCGCAGCAAGAGAAGCACATGCCCCTCAAAGGAAAAAAAACTACGTTCATAAATTTGCTTCATAGCATTGGTGTAAGTTTTTTTAGGGAAACAGGAGGGGTCGTTTTACCCCCTACTGGATTTTATTAAAAATTTAAATAAAGTGTACAAAATATTACAAGCCTCGCTTAGGAGACAAAGAAAGAATAGAAGAAAATAAAATAAATTATACATAAGTTTGTAGCCATGTCGTCAACATTGGTTGCATATGATTTTCTGCTCTTAGGATAACCTGCCATTGGCGTAAGTGGCGAATCGAACATGGGACACAGACTGAAATCACATTTTTAAGATAGAAACTTGCACTCCTCCTAATGCTGAAACACGCGTCAACGTATGGCATGTAGAACAGAAGATAGAAACTTTGGGGTCTCTGCATCTTGAGATAATTAATGAGATCGATGCGCATACATATATCATCGATCGTCGGCTGTGACTAGTAGATAGTACTAATTTGGCATTCCGTAACATGATCATCGGTCTGCTGGTCCGGCAAGCTACTTTATTTGCTTGCTAACTATGTCAGTAAATGCCTTTGAAGTGACCCCGGTTGGCTATTCAAAGACCTCTTATGCTACTACACCTGATTAACTGCAGCTAGCTTCCAAATGAGCGACGTGTATTCGACGAATTGGATCGGAATTACTGAATACTGATACATGCATTACGACGAGAACGCTTGCTGAATCTCTTGCACCAGCTCTTCAGCGCTGAGCTCGCACTCTATTCCAATCTGTTGGATGGATCGATAGACTGGTAAGTGAAGAGTGTACAAAGCAAAGTGACGGCGGTAGCATGTAAAATAGACTTAGTTCATATGATGACATGATATGTGGGATGTGGACAGGTATGTATATTAGATATTATTCTTTTATGTTATTATCATGAAATATGCACAGGTCCGACAATGACGAATAAAGTAAGAACAAATAATTAGTGAGAAATGATTTGGTTATTCAAGATGCGGCAAGGGCTAGTTTGGCTTGTTGCCTCACTACGCCATAATGCAGTTGCAGGTGTCTGGCGCATCAAACTTTTGGCGAGTGTGGTGTAACAAAGTGAACTACTATGCTATGCTTTTGCAGCGGCATGCCGCAAACGTGACAACGAACCAAACTGCCATCTCAAGTCAGGCGTAGGAAGTGTGGCGTGGTATGGTAAATTATGGTAACCAACCAAATACACATAATTTATTGATAGTTTAAAATAATAGCATAGGAAAGTAGAAATTTTCAGTAAAATATAGAAAAAAGAAGAAAACAGCAAAAACAAAGCAGAAATTATTGATTGTTTAGAAAAGTAAAACTTTTTCAGCAAAAAATAATAAAAAAGAATAAAACAGCAAAATAAGGCAGAAAACTAGATCTACTTAAAGAGATGTCATATGCCACACAGCATACAAGAGTTAATGCACAGTGCACAATAGGAACCCTGCACCAGTACACTATGCGAGCATAGTGTCACTTCGAGAGCAAATGCATGTGATCTACTGTATGTGCCAGGATGCCAATATATCTCCGGGTACAGCCTATGTATATCCTAGCTACATAGCTAGCTACCCTACGTACCACAATTACGATCACTGCAACTTCAATATGCAGTTTATGGGAAGCTCACATGAAACAAATGCATTTAGTTAACAATTATTGATTAATATTGTTTGCGCTGACGACGTCATAATATATGGGCGTGTCCATACTACATTGAACACGTTAGGCGCGCTGAATGTGTGCTACAAAGATTTTTTTTTTCTGATGAAAAGATGTACTACTATACTGCAACTACGTACAAATCGTTGGAATATACTCTTTTTTTTTTGAAAAATCTGGAGGGGTTTTACCCCTACTCCCTCCGTCCCAAAAAGAGTGTCGTTTTAGAATTTCAAACATCTTATTTGACCATTCGTCTTATTCAAAATTTTTATATAAATATTATATATTTTGTTAAGACTTATTTTATCATTAGAGATATTTTACTCGTAATTAATTTATTTTATAATTTACATAAAAATTTTGAATAAGACGAACGGTCAAACACGATGTCTGAAAGTCAAAAACGTTACTCTTTTTGGAACGGAGGGAGTACAGTTTAATTATTAGATTGGATAAAAAAGTTCTGGAACAAGAAATCGTTGGAATATACTCTATTTGAGTTCATGAACCAATTACGATTTATTTATATATGAAAAGCAAAGAAGAGAGCACCTTGATGGTGTAGGAGTTCACCGCAGTGTCGTTGACTGTGTTGATCTTGGCGTCGAGGATCTCCAGTGACCGCCCCTCCAGCGCGGCGATGACCTTCACGGTCTGCCCAGGCGCGCGGTGCGACACCGTCTTCACCACCAGGTTGGCGCCGGAGAACTCCACCTTCACGTCCGGGAGGACGACGACACCACCGGCCGCTGCTGGCAGCGCCGGCTGCAGCTGCTTGTTGGTGGCGGCGTAGGCGCAGAGGTCGGCAGCGACGGTGTCCAGCGACGGCAGGTAGGATGCTGCCGCTGGCTCCCGTGTTGGCGTCATCGCCGGGGACGCGTAGGCCGACGAGCCCGGTGGCGGTAGGGGCACCGATATCGGCTGCCTGCGGGGTTTGTACGGGCTGCTGGGAGCCGGCGGCGGCGTCCTGGGGCTGATCGGCACGGCGGGCCGCGGGCTTATTGGCGGCGTGGACTTGAGTGGCGGCAGGGGCGGCCGGGGGCTGAGCGGAGGGCGAGGGCTGCAGCACGCCGGTGGCCGTGGGCTGAGCACCTGCTCGGTGTAAGCCTTGCGCTGCTTCTTGGCCTCCAGCGACTGCAGCACTTGCTGCAGCTCCTTGATGTAGTCCACCACCCCTCCAATGATGGATGCCTGGTCTCCCTAGGCAATCATACCATAACGTGCAAAACATGTACAACCGGTAAATTTCCAATAGTAATCATGGAACAGATGATGAATCGATCTCTCGGCTTTATTAGTAATACAAGTTGTAAGAGTAGTTACTCGTTTGACGTAGAAACAAGGCATGAGCGAGCGGAGCACGGCGAGGTGCTCGTTCATCTGCTTCCTCCGGTTACGCTCCACTGTGATGTGCGAGGTCTTATTTGCCGCACCATCTTCACTCGCGGCCGCTGCATCCGAGGACACCGGCGAGCACCTTTGCCTCTTTGGCGCCGGCACCGCCGTGCCGTCCTCTTCCCGGCACCCTTGCCGCCGACGTTTAGCTGCCGCTGCCTTTGGCGTTGCGGCGGCGTCAGATGCACTCTGATGGAGGACATCAGCGCCGCGGGGAGTAGTTGCACCACCGCCAGTGACGCAGTCCTCCCACGCCTCGAGGATGCCCAAGAGGTCGTCGGTGTCGGAAGTGTGCTGCCGCATAAGCTCGCCATCGACGTCGGAGAAGAGCTGATCGCACAGTGCCTCCGCCATATATGATGATTGCTCTAGCTAGCACCTATAGTAAGTACTACAAGAGCAAGCTAGTACTAGTACACACAGAATATTTGTCTCTCTGCCTTGGTGAAGGAACCAACGGTACGGTTGGAGAGAATGTGTGCGTGATCGGAGGAATCTTGGCCAGCTATATGTCTACTCTTCTTAAAGCGTACGTATGGTGAGGTCGATCTTTGCTGCCTCCTCATTCGTGGTTGCTCATGAGAAGCGTCGACGGGTCATAAATAGGGGCCGGAAGCAAGCAAAGACGGCTGGCCAGGGAGCACGTACATGCATGGGTGATAAATGTCCATTGAATGTGGGCGTGCCCAACTACTATGCTATAGCCATGCTTTGGTATGTTACGTTGGTGTCCCAACCAAGGTAGACATATGCATAACATATATTGATTACAAAAGAGTCATCCACGCCTAAATCCTTAAACTAGTAATTAACTAAGCCATGTAAATAGCAATCAAACTAGCTTTTTGTGTGTGCTAAGAGCAACTTCAAGAATCTTTCTAAATCCTACTCTCTAAGTCATAGTTTGCAATGTTATTTGCATAAAAATTATTTTCTATATCTTTTCACTCTCTAACAGTTTCGCTATATCTCGTGCTCACTCTAGATAGCCGTGTTCACGTCTTTTTATTTTTGTCTAGTGAAAAATCCAGAGTACAAGATGACTATATTTAGATAATCATTTAGAAAAGATATTGGAGGGTTATTTTTTAATTAAAAATTCTATTCCTAGCATTTAGGAATGAATAGAGTCTCTCTTGGAGTTGCTTTAAATTTTTTCTGAGATGAACGATATTTCTTATCAATAGAAGCTATTTGTTAATGAACTATTTACAAAGGTGATCCTTTGGGCTATCTTTGTAGATTGATAACTAATGCGGGTGTCTTAAGGTAAGATGCCTTTATTAGAGTTCTGACTCTACAAATGAAATCCATTCACTTTCTACCATTACACTACACACTCTGTCTTAATCATTTTGAGTTCATATGGAAAAAGATTGTGCACTTTTTTAGGATAACTATTTCTAGAGGCAATCCTCTTAATCATGACACCTCTATTAATCAACTTCTGACTTGGGCCCTTAGAATGTAGGCCTTTGTCAATAATCATTTATAAAGGTGGACATCTTAAGAACTCTGCCTTTGTTAATCGATTAATGGAGATGAGTATCTGAAGGTGACTACATACCTTCGTTAATAGTCGATTAATAGAGACAAACACCATAGGATGCCCACCATATTGTGAAATATGAACAAAAGCATGCACTTGTATGGAGTCTGTGTGATCATTTATAGAGATGACTACACAAAGTGCCCTCCTTATAATTCCTTTTTGTAGTAGTGGTTCTTAAACTTTGGTTTTTTAAATACCTATGTTTAGTCATTTTATCCTAAAGATTTCACATAGAGTGAGGCATGATCTTCGTTATCAACTCTTGCTGATATGTGTAGAGATGAATGGAAGGTATATAAAGGTGAGAAATCTTCGTGCGGTCCAAAGTCTACTATCTTGCCTCTATCGTGCCACATATATCCTTTCATGTGATATTTCTTGTTAGCATGTTAATAGCAAGGGAAATCTGAATACTATTATTTTCATTATTTTTATATTCTAATCTAGATATTTATTTAACTGTATACCATTTATAGACATATCATACTTCATAGCTAACATTTAGACACCAAATTGTTGATTTTGTATATTTTTAAAGCTGTAATTTAGTTATATACTCATATCTTTCATGAGCTCTTGGGTTCATTTTAGATTGTTAAATGATTATTAAAATAAATGGTACATATTTTTTTCTTTTGTCCATTTAATGTGTTAACTAGTTCTTGTAGGGAAATATGTGTTGCCTTCTCTTGTTTAGCATTATTTTTTATAAGGGAAGGTTACCTCTCGCTTTATTTGTAACCGAACAAAGTGCAAAAAGCATTAGTTCACTTCAACGTACTCGCACGTCTGCAATAGTTGTCCTAGTCTAACTTGTTACTACTTAAAAAGCAATGTGATTGGGATCGAGACCCTAGCTCGAAACTCTCAAAAGCTATTACATCTATTAAAGCAAAGTTTTGTGTTTCAACTCTGATTGTTGACAGACTTGATCCTTCACTGATCTCCGGCCATACAAGACTACTTTATACTTTGTATTCTCAACATGCTTTAGTTCTGATCATCATCTTGATCTTTCCAACTAATTCTTGATCATATATGTTCATCCCTGTGACTTCCACTAGTCACTAATCCGCTTTTGGGTTGAGGCTTTTGACATATATTCATCATATCCGCCATGACTTCCTTGTGCTCAAGCTTCCCTGTGTAAACTAATGTTTACCTTTCATGTCTCACATGAAAACACAATATTTGTGAAAGGACCTAATTGGCCTAGAGGGGGGGGTGGGTGGGTGAATAGGCCTTTTTACAAAACCTGAAACTCACAAACTTGAATTTGCGGAAGTTAAATACCAGACCAGAAGTTCTGGTGGTCTGGATCGGAAGTTCAGGTCAGCGATACCAGAACTTCTGATGCAGACCAACCGAACTTCTAGTGCCCTAAATGATATATGAAATTAGAGTGAAATGAGTTGTGATTTCAGATCTAAGTATTACCACACCCTCCTAGAGGTTGTTAATGAAGATGTTGAGCTCCTCAAGGTTTGGCACCACACCAAGTCATAGATCAACACCACCCACCTATGAAGTAGGAGGGTAGAGGGGAAGAATAACAAGAACACAAAGAACAAAGGGTAGTCAAAGCTGCCGCCACAGCAAGACAAACTATTTTTACCAAGGTTCGGCAATCCCCACAAAGGAGTTCCTACGTCCTCGTTGTTGAGGTGACCACGAAGGTCTCCTCCCTCAAGAAACCACAGAGGCTAGCTTGAGATTTCCACTAAGGATCAAAGAGGTGATACAAAATACTTCGGGGTGCCCTCACAAATGAATCAACATGAGCAACCTCGAAGAATTCCTAGTCGGCTAGGGTTCCAAGAACCCAAGAGTAACAAACACAAACCAAGCTGGCAAGATGAGAAACCCAAGTGCTCAAGTCGAAGATTGATGCTCCTGCTATCAAATCTCATGTCCCTAGCTCAAACAATCAAAGATTGAAGCTTGGAGGCAAAGAGGGAGAGAGAGTGGGTGAGTCATAGCTTGGAGAGAGTTAGGAGTCAAAGAATAAATGTCAATTGTGCAGGCAATGGTTAGAAATGAAGATAATAAGTATTTATTAGGTGGCATCGGAAGTTCCAGTGGAACCAATTGGAAGTTCCAGTCCACCAAGATCTAACTGTTGGGCTGATAGGTCAACTACCGGAACTTCTGGACGGAGCCTGGAACAAATATCTACAACGCGCACGCTCGCACAAACTCAGCCAACTAGAACTTCTGGTCCATATCGGAACTTCTAGACAAAGGCCGGAACAACTCTACGAAGCGTGCACACTCGTGGCACTGTGCAACTAGAAACTTCGAGTCCTACCCACTTAAACTTCCGGTGCTCATCTCTCATCAAGAACTAGGTCGACAAGAGTACTTTTATCCCCAATTTTCTAACTTGTTATGTGTCCCTCTTGATAGAGTAGCATTTCCTATGACCCAAATAAAAGTAAGAGGTGTTGAAGCCCTTGAGTCAAAGTGCCTTTTGTCCATCAAAATTTTGGGTGCTATAGATCACCAAATGTGTTCATTCAATTCTATCAATGGACTAACACTTATAGATTCCACTTGATAAACTTGTTAGTCCCTAATTTGATTGTCATTAATTATCCAAAACCCGCATCAGGGGTGAATGCACTTACAAACTCCCTCTTTTTAGTAATTGATGACAACCATCTTAGGCTTACAATAAATAGAAAGAATTGAACCTTTTGAATTCCAAAATTCAAGTTGATCTCCCCCATAATGTATGCATAGGATTTGGAATTTCAAATCTTGATAACAATCAAGATTGCATACATTTAGAATAAGCTCCCCCTAAATTTTGCAATCCGTGGGGTGCCTAAGTGTGTGTGAAACAATAAAACTGTGATGCATATGACAAGATATACCACAAGAATAAACCAAAAGAACTTGAATGGTTATGCAAGAAAGCAAAGGACTTAACAACATAACCATTCTAAAACAACATCTCATCATAAGACAAAACAAGAGATTAAACAAGCTAGAATAGACATTAAGCAAAGATGTTTTAGCCTAGAGGAAACCATCACACACACAAAGTTCAAGTTTACCACATGGTTCACCACACAAGATAGAGTTATTACATAGCAATATTTTTAACTACCCCTATTACATGAAGATAAAAGCCTAACACTCCCCCTTTGACATCAAATGCCAAAAGGGTAGGCTTCGTGAAGCTTGAAGGGGCAAAGGCAGCAGGTGAACTACTCATCATCATCGTCATCAGAACCATAGTTCACCAGGTTGGTCTTGCCAAGTGGATCTGCTGAAGAGGACTGCCCATACTGAGGATCAAAAGCTAGAGGACGAGTAGATGTAGAAGCTCGAGTAACATCATCTGCACCACTGAAGATGTCCTGGTAAGCAAAACCTCCCTCGGTGTCCTCCATAGAGTAGCCTACAAGAAGACCACCACCATAGGTGGGAGCAAAGGCACTAGGATGCTGAAAGCCCTGTTGCTAAAAGTCTTGCTGCTGCTCAAACTCCTAAAAAGCCCTAGTGTCATGCTGCTCCTTATCAACAAACTGCTGCCCATAAGTGTTGCCACACTTCTGATAAGGGTCCTAAAAGGGACAAAGAGGAGAAGATGGAGGGAGACCGACCTTCTTCTCTAAATGCCACATGCACTTATCCTGCTTGGTCTAATAGTAGTAGAAGTAAGACATGAACCTCTGAAGGACATGGCGAGTGGGACTACCATGGCCATGACCACAACCATGCCCACACCCACACCCTCCAGAAGCACCAATCGAAGGATCCATAGGAGGTGCATCCTCCTTGTCATCTACCACTACTGCACCCTCATCATCCTGTGCTGCACCACTGCCACTAGCCTCTATTTCCAGCCCTTTCCCTTTGCTTGACTTAGCTGTAGACGCCTCCCATTTCATGTCATGATGAAACCCAAAGCCAGTGACTTGCTCAATGACATACATAAGATACAGAGCATAAGGGAAGGACTGGTTTGAGGTCAAGGAAACCTCCTGAATGTGATGCCACAGAAGATCTGTCACACTGAACCTCTTCTCAAGCCCAAAGCAAACAAGGATGGTGGGAGTATGATTCGGAACAGAAGTGTCATCACCAACCTTTGGATCAATAGTAGCACAGAGCAAATTGTTGAGCACATAGAAATAGGGCTTCAAACCTTCTGTCTTACCATTTGCCTTTGCTGGATCAACATATAAGCCAACTTTAATGAAATCAGCCCTACCCACACCATTGGGATAGTAATCATACAAGCTAAGAGCATCACGAGCATGGTGAAGTACCTTGTGCTCTTCATCAATGTAAACTGTGGCCTAGAACTGACAAATAACCTCTATGTTCCATTCATGCTTGAATGTCATAAGTGGCAAGATGCGCCACTCCTCTAGCCTCTCAATCAAGGCATCAATCTCTGCATGGTAATGTCCCTTTAGTGAGTTTAGAGTTGGTGCCTTGTGCATGATGATAGGTGTAGTTAGACCATAGAGGCCATTCTTCATGCAGACTGACTCATAGTAATCTTTATGAAATTGGGACAAAAAACGGTCTTCCACAGCCTCAAACTTGGACCAACCAAAGGGATTGTCCTACCTCATACGCTTGACATTAGAGGACTATGACTTGTAGCGAATACCTTTCCTTGGAACACATCCGGAAGGGTCACAGGGTTGACGAATGTGGGGAGCCTGATTTGGATGATGCTGAAGAATGTGGTTCATTGTAGCTTGACCAATGTACAGTAGGGAGTGATGAACAATCTCTGGAGCAATGGCATGACCCTCCACATCAATCACACTAGGAGCCACTGCACCATGAACCCAATCATGGTGTAAGAGGGGAGGGCATGGAATGGTAGAGCAATGGGGACAAACACGTGGACCTTCTTCACTGCCTTCCTGCTACTGAGATGACTCAACACTACTAGGGTGATGAGCACGCGGGCCACGAGGATGATCATCCTCACCATCCCCTAGACTTTGAGGGTTGGCATGTCAATCATGAACCATGCTGCAACACAAACAAGCAAGGAAGGGCTCTGACATGACTCAAATGGAATGTAGAAAATGGATGGAGAAGTGAAGCCACAAACATGTGTTGTCCACTGTCCACCAGAAATTCCAGTGCCAGGGATTAGAAGTTCTGATCCTAGGCAGTGGGTGGCACATGAGCGCATCTGGACAAATCCATCCATGGAACTTGCATAATATACATCCACAAGGCATGTATTGACTAAATAAAGCTAGCACATGCGAGGAGTCGACCAAAAATCCACATTGGGAGATTAGGCATGAAATCATGGTACCTTGTTCCTCGGACAGTAGGGGCCAAATCCACACGTGCTGAGCCCTCCTGGTGCCCACCAACACCACTAAGACAACCTCGAAGGCTTAGGCAAGCTCCTCCTCAAAGGGATTTGAAAAAGGATGATGGAGGAGGGAGATCGGGGGTGGAGAAGGCGGTTGCGCTGCCATCTGTGTCGAGTGAGAAGAAAGCGGGGTGAGGGTGAGAGGAGAAAACAGATGAGATTTTTACCACACAGCCCATGCTGACGCTAGATAACTCCTAATTTCAATTGTCTACTAAACATGAAAATGGATCTATATGCAAAAACCTAGTAGATATAGGATTATCACTAACCGAATTCCACTAGTTTTGGTGGATATCTATTTCTGTAGGGTGTAAGCTGAAAACAACCAAAGATGGTCCACATGTTGGATTTACATAGAGAGAATACTGTGAACTACCACTCAGGAACAATCTAGAAGACTCGAGAAGCCACCCGCTGCAAGCTAGGGCCCACCTGCCATACTCTAAGGGCGGGTGCCTAGGTGGCAGGGGTGGCTGCCTGGGGCTCTCCACCAATTAGGTGGAACCTCACAGATCTACCTCCACCACCTTTGAGGAGTAATCTTGGCCATCTATCAAGGTCAGTTTGATCCGAGGGCTGTGGTGCCTCCTAGAGGGCTATATAAGCAAGTCCCCTGCCCCCCTAATTCATATTTTCCAGAGAGGGGTCCCTCAAATGGATCTATCTCTGTAGGGTATTAGCAACAAGAGAGATTGAGAGATTATAGGGTGGAGATAGAAGTGGAGGAAGCCTGGCCTGTCGGTGTCACCTCTCCAATTGTATCTGTGGGATCAAAGTCTCCTAACATGAGGCTTGGTTCTAGGATCATTTGGCAATTTGACTTCTAATACTAGTAAGTTTATTGTTCTTATTGTTCTTTGGTTTACATGTTTACTTTAGTCATTTCTCATAGGGAATAGAGTAACCATTCATAGCATAAGCATGGTGCTTGGGCTAGGAATACTCATAGATACTCCCTATCTAGCTGGATTTGTGGTAACATTGGGGGGAAGTGAAAGTCTCCTTGTGTCTCCGTAATCCATGTCCCATCATAAGGTATGGTAGGAAATATTGTGCCGGGTTAAGAATCCTCTATGGTGTCTCTTTCATTAGGTATCCCCTTAGAATAATAACCACACAGCTTACCATAGGTTAGAAGAAGACTAATAAAGTTGTTCTCTCTCTCTCTATATCACTTAATTCTCGCTATCTTGTCTTGCAACCTAAGGGTAGTAGTTAAAACTGGGTTAGTCTTTTGCACGTTTTCTCCTTGTGGATAAATAAATATGATACTCTTGAATTATTTCCCAGGTGAAGTGCTCACCAATATTCATACGCTTGCAGATTATTTCTCTAAGATTCTTTTGTGTGCGTAACCAATATCAACAAGCATTTCTAGCATAATTGCCGGGGAGAAAACCAGTCTTCTTATATAATGTAAGTCTTGCTCTAACTTGTATTATACTTTTATCTTTTCTGTTATCCCACCTTTTCTTTCATCCTACCTTTTTTCAATCCTTATGGATAATTTAAATTCCATTCCTATCATTCAAATTTCTGCACCCATTGAGACCGGTGCCTAGTGCCACATGAGTCATTGCAACCAAGCCAAACACCTAGCTATAGACTGAGTCCATAGTTGATTGCTTTGGTCCAAAGCCTATCCTTTTTAGGAGAAGGAGATGAAAATCCTTACCTTTACATTAGAGACTTTGAGCAAACATGTGACTGTCTTCACATTGAAGGCATGTTCGGTGAAACTCTCTGTTGGAAGCTCTTTCCTTTTTCATTAAAGGGAAAAGCTAGATAATGGTATGATAGAGCTGTAGGTAAGAAACAAGGAGATTAGGAATCCTTATGTTCCAACTTTTGCTTAGATTTCTGTTGGGTATTCTTAACATCATTACCAAAAGTAGACTTTTTCTAATTCTAGTAATGGTGCCAAAAATGCCAAACCTATCTCTCATACCACTTAAGCCAAGTTGTCATCCCCAGCATGACATGAGAGACGTGGTATTGAAATATGCAATTGCTCTTCTAAATAAATAATGAATGGGATCT
>Ga0182004_10003237_pt1 | contig 12928 bp, 13 predicted proteins | sample Sormic07211540_1_FD_120479 | JGI IMG/M metagenome (GOLD analysis project Ga0182004, IMG submission 120479) | Endophyte microbial communities from Sorghum bicolor roots, Mead, Nebraska, USA - 072115-40_1 MetaG | ecosystem: Host-associated > Plants > Roots > Unclassified | place: USA: Nebraska... | reverse complement strand
GCCCCCCCTTCCTGTCGCCGCTGGTGCCGTTCCCGCGTGTAAGTGCCTCCTCCAACCCCCCCTCCTCCCCCATGGAGCTCCCTGGCCTCTCCTTCGCTCCAGGCCTTAGGTTTGAAGATGAGCTTCGGTCCACCCACGGGCTCCCGATTTCCTCTTCTCTTGATGACGCGTTTCTCCTTGTTGCCGCCTTTGGCCGCTGCAAGTTTATACTCACCCCTCTGTCGGTGGATCGCATCCTTCAAGCCTCCATTGGGGGAAATGCATCCTGTTTCAAGGTCTCTGCTCTTAGCGACCGGGTGTTTTGCTTCTCTGTTGCCTGCAAAGCCTCGGGTCTGCTCATTCGCAAGTTGTTGTGCTTTGAATGTGATCTCTACAAAGTCTTTTTCTTTCTTTGGGGTGGTGGAGGCCCCAATTGGCGTTTAGAATTTCGGAAGTTTCAGGCTGAGGAAGAACAAAAATGGAAGAAGGTTCCCTCCTACCATGTGGATCACAGGTCCTTTGCTGAGGTCGCCCGCCGTCATGGTCGGCCGGCGGCCCGTGCTCCGCTTCTGGGACTAATCGGGTCCCTCTTGGCCCTAAGGTTGCTGGCAGGGTATCTGTTTTTGATCGTCTTTCTCAAGATGTTAAAAGGGTCTCTGTTTTCGATCGCCTTTCTAAAGATGTTGAAAGGGTGCCCGTCTTCAGTCGGCTTCACCCTCCACTGGTTTCTTCGTCGTCCGCTGAGCTTAGGGCTGTTCTTCCTCGTCTCCGGCGGCGGTCCTTTGCCGCAGTCTCGCCCACCCTTTGCTCCAGATGCCTTTTGCCTGGGCATCTTAGGCGTGCTTGCCGTTGGCCTATCAGGTGCTCTGCATGTAGGATCTCGGGCCATGTAGCTGCCTCGTGCCCCTCGTCTGCCGCCGCTTCTCAGGGACAATCCTTGGGACCGTTTAATGGCAAGGAGGCGTTGGTCGCTTGCGGTCATTGGTTCAAATCTCCCGTGGCCGGCCCGTCTGCCCCCCTGTGTTTAAATCCTTCAAAGCGGCTTTTGATGCTCTGCATCCTTCTTGGGCTGGTTCCCCTCCTGGTTGGGCCGGTGCCGATTTGGCCCGTGACGTTCCGATTTCCTCCCCTCCTCTTAATGTGGAGCCGGCTGGCTGGACGCTTGCCACCTCTTCGTCTCCCTCGCCCCGGGTGGCTGCTCCTGTCCCCGAGGCAAAAAACCCCAACCTCGTGCTTCAGTACAGTTCGCCCTCGCTCAATTCTGAGGCCCCTCCTAGCTCTGTCATGGCGTTCCAGAGGATTGATCCCCGACCGTTCACCCCGCGGAACATGGTGTGGGAAGAAGTTCCCAATCGGCCGGCAATGGTTCGCGCGGTGGCGTCCAAGAAATCCGCTCCAAGCTCGGATGAGGTAGCCAAGAACGACGACCTCGCTATTGTCACCCTGGGTCCTCTGCCTGGGATCGAGCTCGACTTCGGCAATGTTGAGGAGGTGATTCGCCTTTTCTGTGCTTCTAGAAGGATTAGAATCTCTGAGGTGCAGCCTTGTTGTCTGGGTCAGGCTTATGTGCGTTTTGTTAGAGCCTTAGACAGGGATATCCTGACACAGCTTGGCCAGATTGCTTTCAATAACATCACGATTGAGTTTGTTAAGCATGATGAGGGCAGAAATGCTAGGAGGGTTCTTTTCAACTCTGAATGTTGGATCTAGTTGCTGGGGTTCCCTCCAAATTACCAAGAAGAGCAGTTTTTCCAGGACGCGATTGGGTCCTTTGGTAAGCTTCTTTTCTGGCAGCAAGAGAGGAGCAGTTTAACTCGGTCAGTTATCAGAGCTAGGGTTTTTGACATCTTGTCCATCCCTCATTTTATTCTGTTCTCTGAGGCTCCTGGGTTTGAGGGGAAGTCCTGGACTGTTCAATGTGAGATCCTGCAAAATACCCTCTTAGGTGGTCAGCTGCAAGATGAGGATGATGCTCCTGATCATCCAATTGCCAATGCCCCTTTTGATTTCTTTGGGTTAGGGCAACCGGGGGCTGGACCATGGGATGATCCTAATGAACACGTGCATGAACAGCCTAATGAGGACATGCAGATTCAGCAGATTCAGGATAATGTTCAGGAAGGTGGGGAGGAGAACGATTGGGATCCATGGCCTGAACACCAGCAGCAGTTGCATCAAGTTGTTGCTCAGGACCTTAACCAGGCCCCCATCCAGCAGATGGAAATTGATCTGAACAACCCTGCCCAAGAGGGTGAAGACAACCCCCTAGAGGTGATCATCAACCCCCTCCACCCCCCTCCTGGTGTGTTTTTTGAGCTGGAGGACCTTCTGTTAGAAAATAATGTGGTTGAAGAAGCTATTGCTCAGCAGGAGCTCCCTGCTGCTGGTGTGGCAGAACAGGCTTTGCTACTTCTTGCAGATGCTGAGATGCAGTTACAGTCGCCTCTTCTGCCCGAAAATCCGATTAATGTCCTAGATGAAGAAATCCCCTTAGACCAGCTTATTGACTTCGATGCTCAGGGTGCCCCAATGAATATTGATGATGTCGTGGATGATCATTTGCTTGCTGAGGATGATCATATGCCCGCTGATGATGTTTTTTTGCAAGAACCTGAGTTTCCCATTCTTGAGGCTGAAGCTGACATTTTAGTGCTTGATGCTGTTGATCCTGAACCTGAAAATGTGCCTGCCCCCGCTGGGAATTTGATTGCCCCTGCTGATCCTGCCCCTGCTGTTCCTGTGCCTGTGGAAGAGGGCAACATTAATGAAGTAGTGGGAGGAAATCAGATTCTAAATGTTGGGATGGTTCTGCTGCAGCAAGATATGGGTGACCCAGCTTGGGCAGAAAGGGAATGCATGCTGTGGAATTCTGGGGGCATAAATCTTTGGGCCAGCCCCTCCAACCCAGGTAGGCCGGGTTGCATAAACATCAACATCTCTTCTGAATGGGCTGCCTTTTTTACTCATATGTTACTTTCCCCAAGGGAATTTGACTGGGCCAGAGACTTTCTGAAATCAAAAGCAAGTAGCTGTCTGGAAAGTAGCTTGGGTAAGATTTCCCTCTCTCTTCCCGACTCTTGTCCTCTCAGCTCTGACTCTCAATGCTCAGCACCATCTGTGGCAGGCCCTTGCTTTGATGATGGGAAGCAGACCCCAAAAGGTGATGATCCTGACTCCCTTAGGAAAGTTAAAGGCAAGGGAAAGAGAACTCCAGTGCTAGAAGATGAGGTAAGAAGAAGCCCTAGGCTGAAAGCTGTTTACAATGGTTTCAAACCTGCTGTCTGCTCTGATAGAAGATGTTCCTCCTGTTCACCCCCAACATTGTCCCCTAAATCCATTCGTAACCTGGGTGTGCAGTTCTGCGGCATGGACCCCAAAGGACTTGATGAGAATGCCCTGAGAAGGGGGAAAAAGCTTCAACCTATTGCCAAGAAGAGGAAGTCTGCTGCGGAAAAAGAAAAGGAGGTCAAGGAAAAGGAAGATAAGGAAGGCAGGGAGACCAGGAAGGGCCAGGAGCCGGAAGGAGAATGCTGATTGCTCCCCTTCTGTCCCTTAGCTGCTAGGTGGTTTTGGGTGTATCTGTCTCTTTTGTTACCAACTGGGTTTGGGTAACTGGTTATCTTTCTGTTGCCCTGTGTATTTATGGATCAAAACAGTAAAAGATGCTGGAATGTCCTAACTTGGAATGTTAGGGGTATTAATGCTGCATGGAAATGGGATGCAGTTAAAAACAAAATTGTTCCATCCTGCTGTGATATCTTCTGTCTGCAGGAAACAAAAAGAGAGATCTTTGACTCTGTTTTTTTAAGAAATATTTGCCCGAGTAGCTTTGACAATTTTGAATTCATTCCCTCTCTGGGTGCCTCTGGTGGCATCCTGGTTGCCTGGAAAGGATCCTGTTTCAGTGGTACCAGAATTTTCAGTAATAATTTCTGTGTTTCAATAGAGTTTTGCTCTGTCCACAATAATGACAGCTGGGTTCTCACCTGTGTGTATGCCCCTTGCTCTCCTGATGGAAAGCTGGTCTTTCTAGAGTGGCTAAAAAATATTCAGATGCCAGACAATGTTGATTGGCTGCTACTGGGGGACTTTAACCTTATCAGAAAACCAGAGGACAGAAATAGGCCTGGGGGTAGTCTCTCTGAGATGGCTTTATTCAACGAAGCTATCAGCTCTCTTGGTATTAATGAGGTGCTTCTTCAAGGCAGGAAATTCACTTGGTCTAACATGCAGACCCCCCCTCTGATGGAGAAACTTGACTGGGTCTTCACCTCCAACAACAGATTCTTTCCTACCCCAGCACAGTCGCTAAGGCCCTGGATATGGTGCCCTCGGACCGTAATCCTTGTATTATCTCTATTTCCACTGTCATTCCAAGGAGCAGGGTCTTCAGGCTTGAAAATTTTTGGCTCTCTAGTGATGATTTCATGAATATTGTTTCCAATAATTGGACTGAATTTTCCTTGAGCTCTGACAGTGCCAGGAACATTACTGCCAAGTTTAAGCTGCTCAGGAAAAAGCTCAAAGAATGGCAAGCTGGCAAAGCTGGGCTCAAAACAGTTATTGCCAACACCAGGCTGGTCTTGCATTTTCTGGAAATTCTAAGTGAGTACAGAGACCTCAGCATTGAAGAATGGAACTTTAATGACCTTCTTAAGGCACATTTGCTAAATAAGCTTGAACAACAGAGGGTCTATTGGAAACAAAGGGGGAATATCAATTGGGTAAAGTTGGGGGATGCTGGCACTAGGTTCTTTCATGCCAATGCTACCTTGAGGCATAGAGGTAACTCTATCAGGGAGCTCCTGGACTCTAACGGAGCTGTTTTCTGTGACCATGCTGGTAAAGAAAGACTTCTCTGGGAAGACTTTAAAATCAGGCTGGGCTCTTCTGAATTCTATAGCTTCGCAGTTGATCCAAGCTTCTTCATCCAATGCAATGTTGACCTGTCTAGCCTCGAGGCTCCTTTCTCTCATGAGGAAATTGATGATGTTATCAGAAGACTTCCTAATGATAAGTCCCTGGGTCCAGACGGTTTCAATAATGAATTCTTAAAGAAGTGTTGGTCTTCTATTAGACATGACTTTTATAAACTTTGTAATGACTTTCATGAAGGCGTAATTTGCCTTAGGAGTATCAACTCCTCTTTCATTACCCTCATCCCAAAAGTGGATAATGCTATGTTGGTCAATGAGTTTAGACCAATCTCACTCCTCAACTCTTCCATGAAACTCATTACCAAGATTCTGGCAAACAGGCTTCAACAGCATATCATTGCTTTGGTCCACAGAAATCAGTATGGGTTCATTAAGACCAGGAGCATACAAGACTGTCTGGCCTGGGCATTTGAGTACTTGCACCTCTGCCACCACTCTAAAAAGGAGATTGTCATCATCAAGCTGGATTTTGAAAAAGCCTTCGATAAGATTGAGCACCAGGCTATGATCATCATCATGAGAGTCATGGGCTTTGGGCAGAAATGGTTAGACTAGATGAATGCTATTTTCTCTTCTGGTACCTCTGCTGTGTTGCTAAATGGTGTTCCTGGGAAAACCTTCCATTGCAAAAGAGGGGTCAGACAAGGGGATCCTCTTTCTCCTCTCTTGTTTGTTTCTGCTGCTGATTTTCTCCAATCAATGATCAATAAGGCTCTTCAAATGGGATTACTCCGGCTGCCTATTCCTCTTATTTGTTCCAGTGATTTCCCTGTAATTCAATATGCAGATGATACTCTGATCATTATGGAGGGAGATGTGAATCAGTTGTTCTTTTTGAAATCTCTGCTTAACAGTTTCTCCATGTCAACTGGGCTCAGGGTTAACTTTAATAAGTCCATGATGGTCCCCATTAATGTGCCTGATGGAAAGCTTGATATTCTGGCTAGAACTTTTGGCTGCTCCAAAGGGAGTCTTCCTTTCACTTACCTGGGGCTTCCCCTTCACACTGAGAGGCCCAAAGCTCAGGATTATTTGCCTTTAATCAGTAAATGTGAAAGAAGACTTTCGGGCATTTCAAGTCTCCTCAGTTTGGCTGGAAGACTGCAGATGACCAATGCAGTTTTTTCTACTCTTCCAACCTTCTTCATGTGCTCTTTAAAATTACCTAAAGGAGTCATTAAGCAGATTGATAAATTCAGGAAACATTGTCTCTGGAGAGGGTCTGCTATTAACCCTAAGAAGATGCCTAAAGCTGCTTGGAAAATGGTTTGTGCCCCAAAAATTGAAGGGGGTCTAGGTGTCATTGATATTGAGAAACAAAACAAGGCTCTTCTCCTAAAAAACCTGCACAAGTTCTTCAACAAAGCAGATGTCCCCTGGGTGGACTTGGTTTGGGAAAAACATTATAGAAACGGGAAACTGCCAAATCACAATAGGAAGGGATCCTTCTGGTGGAGAGATAACCTTAAGCTTCTTCAGGATTTCAAAAGCTTTGCCTCTCCACAGGTCCATTGTGGCGATTCTTCCCTTTTCTGGTCTGATGCTTGGCATGGGATGCCTTTTACTTCCTCCTACCCTGAGTTTCTCTCCTTTGCTCTTGATCAGCAGATTTCAGTAAAAAAGGCCTTTAGCGTGGATGAATTCACCTCTCTGTTCCAGCTTCCCCTCTCTCAGGCTGCTTTTCTTCAGTTTCAGACGGTCCAGCAGATCCTGATTGATATTGATCTCGATGACACAAAGGATAAATGGATATATAGCTGGGGTTCTCATCTCTTTGCCTCTGCAAAAGTCTACAGAATATTCTTTGGCCACTCTGTGCTCCACCCAGTTTATGGATGGCTTTGGAAAAGTAATTGTCAGCCAAAGCATAAAGTCTTTTTTTGGCTCCTCATCAAGGATAGATTGAGCACCAGGAATATTCTTAGAAGGAGAGGAATGGATCTCGACTCCTACAGCTGTGTGTTTTGCAGCAGCCTTGCTGAGGAAACTCTAGAGCACTTATTTGTGAACTGCCCCTTTTCGATCATGTGTTGGAATATCATCAATGTGTCCATCCCAATTCAGAGTTCCTCCCCGGAGATTTTCTCCCAGATTAAGGATCAATTAGCCTCTCCTTTTGCTATGGACGCAATTATTCTTCTCTCATGGTCGATTTGGAATTTAAGGAATGAGTTGATTTTCAGCGGGACTCAGATCAGTCTTGCAAGTTGCCGCAGGTCTTTGCTAAAAGAGTTGTCTCTCTTGCAGCACAGAATGAAGCCTGCTCTTCGCCCCCAGTTTTCTCAATGGTTGAGCAGATTAGGCCTTTAGCCCGTACTGAATCTATTTTCTTTGTCTCCTTCTTTGTTTCCTGAAAAGGGAGCTTGGTGCTGTGCTGTGTCTCGCCCTCCTCCCTTTTCTTGCTTTGTACTCTTTTTTGCCTTCTTGTTTTTTATAATAAAATCCCTATAGGGGCTTCGGCCCCTCCAGTTTCGTCAAAAAAAAATAGTTGCGAATAGAACATCTCATGTTCTTTTGCTTTGCCAAAGCAAAAAATTTCACTTTTGTGAAAATTTATTTTAAGCTCCGATAGTTGTTCAAAGGTACTAAGAAATAGTTTCATACTCATAGCTTTTCAACATCGTGGCTCATCAAAATTACTATATCATCCGCGTACTGAAGGATAGACAAACCATCTCGAATTAGATTAGGAATAACTCCTTCGATCTGTCCCGCTTCCTTTGCTCTAGCAATCAGTATAGCTAACATGTCGACCACTATATTAAATAATATGGGTGACATTGGATCACCTTGTCGTAATCCTTTTCTTGTCTGGAAGTAGGAACCTAATTGATCATTAACTTTAATATTAACATTATCCCCTTGTGTAATTTTTCCACCCATTCACACTATTTTTGTGAGAACCCTTTCATCCTTAGCGTTTGTTGTAGGAAAATCCATTTTACTTTGTCATATACCTTTTCAAAATCAATTTTAAAAATGACCCCATCCTTTTTGTTTGAGTGGAGTTCGTGTAATGTTTCATGAAGTATTACTGCGCCCTGCATGATGTTTCTTCCTGGCAGAAAGGTCGTCTGGGTTGGTCTAATTATCTTCTAAGCAATGGTAGATAATCTATTGGTTGCAACCTTAGTGAAGATTTTGAAAGACACATTCAACAAACAAATAGGCCTGTATTGCTGAATCACTTTCACATCCTTCTTTTTAGGTAAAACAATTATGGTTCCAAAATTAAGGCGATTCAGTGGTAGGATGCCTTGATGGAAGTCCGTGAACAGAGTCATCAGGTCATCTTTTATTGAAAACCATCCGGTCCAAGTGCCTTATTATTTTCCATTTAGAAGATCGCAGCCCTAACCTCCTTAAGAGAAGCTATATGTTAGGTACTCATTTTCCAGCTGAGAGACCTAAGGAATGTCATCAGTTTGTGTCTCGTCCAACATGATATTGGAGTCAGGTGATGGCCCAAACAGGTTTTTAATTCTGGGTTAGTACTGTCACCCATTAACTGGAATCAATCTGGAAGCTTGGAAGACTGGTTCCTTGATGTGGCGGTGGCTAGTGCAACACTGCAAGCAAGACCCTAGATAAAATCTGTGATCATGCTGATAATCTGGGAGATCTAGATCGAGAGAAAGAAACAATGGCGTGTTTAGAAAATAGTGCATGACTATCAAGCAAGTGGGAATACAAGATGATGCATGGTTGTGGAGCTCCACAGGCAACATTGGAAAGCTGAACCCCATGCAAAAATACGTGTTGCCGCAGCTTGCGCCACTTATAGGGCTTTGTAATTATGCTGTTCTCTTATAAATGAATGTTGATAACTTGGATCTTTCAAAAAAAATAAAAAAACTTGTAATGTCATATTTGTGGTGATCAAAATGACAGCAAAGTGGTATCGGCTCCTCCACTTGTCACCGAGGCTACGTAGTGCAGAGACCACCTCCTCGTTGGCCTCATCGGCCCTCTTGTTTGTTGGATAGGAAGGCTGCTGCCGAGAGCCCGAGACCTCCTCGTTGGTTATCTCATTCTCCTCTCACAAGACCATGACGTTGATGGATGGAAGCGAACGCAAACGCAACGCAACACAGGCAGCAGCGGAGGGCGCTGATCGCCTAGCTTCCCCTCTCGGCTACCCCTACCTATGGTGCTAGGCTGGGAATCCTCGTAAGTCAATCTGCTCCCCTCCATGGCTCTCCTGGGCTTTCCTTTGCGGCTGGTCGCAGGATCGAGGATGAACTCCAGGCTTCCCAGGGCCTCCCAGGGCCTCCCAATGTCTCTCACTGCAAATTATCCTTTCCTCTTGGTAGTGGCATTTGGTCGCTGCAAATTCAAGCTCACTCTGACTTCGGTTGGACAGATTCTTCAGGCCACGATTGGTGGTTCTGCTCAGCTGTTCAATGTTTCCCAGCTTAGTGACCGGGTTTTTAAATTTATGGTCGCCTCCAAGGAGGTTGGCCTTTTCATCCATAATCTTGATTCCTGTGAATGTTTGATCTTTATAAACTCTCCTTTCACCTCTGGGGAGGAGGTGGACCTAACTAGAAATTTGAGTTTAAAACTTTTTTGGAGGAGGAAAGAAACTCTTGGCAACCAGTATCTTCCTCCCATTCTTCAGCCTCTTCTTTTGCTGATGTGGTTAGACAATCCTCGCTTAATGCGGACTCTCGCGCTCGTGAATCTCTCACGGGAGCTAATGCTGTTCCTGTCAGGGGCGAATGCCACTCCGATCACCAGAGCGCCTACTAGAATTTCGGTCCACCAGCAGATCACCTTTCCAAAAATCGATACCTCCATCAGATTTGGAAAACATGGGCGTCCATCTCAGGAAGGGACTTGTAGAAAGGAGAATCAATTTTTTCCTAGACAGAATACAGAGAAGTCATTCCTTCGTCCTCAGAGCTGGCTCTGGTTCTGGTAGTAGTTTGGCGAGTGGAGCAGGCTCGTCTTCCCACGGTGATTTTTGTCGCCGCCGGTGAGCTCTGCTCCATGGTCATTGGAGCTTGGGGTGTGTCCCCGACCGATGTTTCCTCGGCGTTGCCTTCATCTCGTCCAAAGGCGAGTGTCTACTGCGGTTCTTCTCAAAGCCATGTGGCGATGGAGCTCCTTTCGACCTCGGGTTTGTGGCCATGGCTTCCGGTGGTCGTCGGCGGTGGCCGGTGGCTTCTTCCGGATGCTTCGAGGCGTGGAGGTCCTATGGGCTTATGTGTAATTTTCTTTTTTGTTAAGGTCCTCTATGCTGTTATGGTGGTAGAGCTGTACTCTGTATCCTGCTCCACCGTATTTGTACTTCTACATGTACGTGTACTGTTTCCTTAACTTAATACAGATATGGTTGATAAAAAAAAGTCCGGCACGGTGGTGCCATGGTTGCTCCTCAACTCCGGCGAGAAAATGTCACCAATCAATTTGCCCCCTGCCCGAGATGCCTCCACCCTAGACATGCAAGGCATGCGTGCTGTTGGCCTATCAGGTGTCACGCGTGCCACATCTCGAGGCATGTTTCCGCCTCGTGCCCTGAGGCCATCTTCAAAGCGCGGCAAGCTGCCGACAAGGCTAAAGACAGGCGGCGCCTGTCCCATTTGGCAATTGGTTTCGGGGTTCAAAGGAATTGGGTCCATCAATGCCACCGGTTTGTGGATCTTTTGGCGAAGCAACTCTGGCCCTATAACCTCCTTGGGCTGCTTTGAAAATTGGTCCACCATTAACTATTCCCTGGGCCATCCCTTTGGTTTCTAGGCCTGGACTAGATCTCAATAGTACACCACCTCCGGAGCCTTCGGCTTGAACGCTGGCTGTCACTTTGCCTTCCTCCGCCACCCACCCTCTTTACGAAACTGCACTAGAAAACCCCAGCTCTAAGCTACAGTGTAATCCCCGGTCACCCTCGGGAATTCCACCAGCACCTGCTCCTGAGATGGCATACCAGAGAGCTGATCCTAGGCCGTTCGTACCATTGACGATGGTCTGGCAAGATGTGGTAAACCTGCCAACAATGACGCGGGCGGTGGCCTCAAGAAGAAGAGCACCAAGAAATGAAGACCTTGCGATCGTCATCATCAATCCTATTCTAGGTAATGTTCTGGATTTTGTAGTTGACGAGATTCTCAGTATAGAAATCCTTCGCACAAAGGGAAACGAAGGTCTAGAGTGCTCCGCAGTGTGCCACTGTAGTTTACCGGTTGCACATTCACTGTCGGACCGACATTGGGTAAAACCGCGGGTTGGACCGTCGGTTGCGGTGGAGGTTGCATGCTTTGGATCTCTGCTTGCAAGATCGAAAGCTGCTGCCTGATCTCGCTCGCTTGCGCTGCTGCCAGCGCTGCCTCTTGGCTGGCCGCGTAAACTGCCGCGATCCGGTCTCGTTCTTGCTGAAGGTTCTATAGTTGTGCTTGCAGCAGTTGAAGCTCCTGAGCGGTCGTGGGTTCTGCTGGCTCCGCAACGGGAGGGGCTTGATCAGCCTCCAGCTGCACATCTTCAGGACCCTCCTGTTCCGCGGTTGCGTATGCGCTCCGCACGGCCCACCTCGGTCTTCCTCTCCTGGAGGACTCAGCTTATGGTCTTGTGGTACCAGATCTCTTTCCAGCCATCGTGGGTGATCCTTCGCGCCCCACAGTGAGCGCCAATGTTCGGACAATGCGCACTGCACTTTCCATCGACACGGTGTACTGAGAGCCTTCTCGCACGTTGCAGTGAGAGACTCAATCAATAATGAACAGTGAGCTGAACAGTAGGTGGAAACAGTAAATGCTCTCTCTTTTAGTGGTGGTTTCATTCCGTTTATATAGGGCTTGGGAACCAACCTAATTAGATTATTACAAAAATGCCCCGTGACGGTGGGGGAATATCCCGGCATATTCCTAAGTTACAGCCTACTGACCGTGAGCTATTTATGTAATTTCACACTACGAGCTCCTCGCGCGCTCCTGGTCAAGGGCTTCAGCTTGCTGAACGCTTGAATCCTTCGTTCGGCCGCCGAACCTTCGACGCTTCTACGACAAAGGTTCCTTGGCCTAGCAACGCCGGAGATTCCCTGGCGCAGGTGCACCGAAGGCCCGCTGCATCCTCTGCCCTTCCTCCGGCCATCCTTCGTCTTGGGAGGTTCGAAGGTTCCTTCCTTCTCCGCTCACGACCTCCGCTGTCGTCTTAGTCCCTGCATTTCCTCAATACCACAAGAGATGCGTTAACATTAGTTTCGCTCAGAACCTCCGCACAGCTTTGTACGAAGGATCCTCGGAGGAGATCCTTAGGAGCAACTAGGGGGAAGGAAGCACTCAGCCCCCAACAGGAATTATTACTTTATTACCAAAAATCAAGGAAGCATCTAGAATTCAACACTTCAGGCTTATCTGTTTATTGAATTGCTTATACAAAATGTTTCTAGCAGAATCAGTTGCTGATAGGTTGATTCACAAAACTCAAACATCCTTTATAGAAAATAGAAACATTATGACTGGAATCATGTGCATGCATGAAAACAAAGTTGGACTTCAAAAAAGCCTACGATAAAGTGAGTTCGAAATTATTATTTGAATGCGTGGAGAACAAGCCCGTACCTAGATTTTTGTGGCCCCAGAGCAAAACATAAAATAGGGCCTCTATATCTAGACAAAATAAAATAGGTGAATTAGGTTTCATTATCTAAGGTTATAATTTTCAATAATAAGAACTATAATAAGTATTTCAGGTTTTTATGTTTGTCAGCTTAGTTGATCATGTCTGTGTATGTGTCCGCACTTTTTTTATTGTCATAATCCACAGCTTCGCCACAATATTTGTATCACCTCGATCGATATTGTTTGTTAATCTCTACTATAATTGAAATCTTCTCCAGACAAATTCCACCTGCAAGATCAACGACTCACAGCACATGTCCTATAGATTTGACAGCCCAGATTAGAAGTATGATCACGACCTTACACACCCTCAGCCTCCTTCCCCCTCACGCCGCTCGTGGACGCCCCTCACGCGAAAATGATTTGTTTTCCCTGTTCTGTTTTGTGTGCGCT
>Ga0182004_10003236_pt1 | contig 12928 bp, 15 predicted proteins | sample Sormic07211540_1_FD_120479 | JGI IMG/M metagenome (GOLD analysis project Ga0182004, IMG submission 120479) | Endophyte microbial communities from Sorghum bicolor roots, Mead, Nebraska, USA - 072115-40_1 MetaG | ecosystem: Host-associated > Plants > Roots > Unclassified | place: USA: Nebraska... | reverse complement strand
TTTGTTCTTTTTGGTCCAGCAAGACGGCCCCCGGCGAAAAGCCCAAACCACAAGTGCGAGGAACGCAGGCCCGGCCCACAGAATCAGCCTGACTTGAAATACAAACAAGAATAGTAGTAGCCCGTGCTCAAACGAAATCGAATTTACCCTACCGCCATTCAAGATGACGCTTCCGCCCCTCACCCCCCTACCAAACGGAAAAATTCCGCGCTCACAGCTATCTAACGTAGGAGTATATCCGTCATTTCAACACCTCTGCTCCCCACCACCCCGCGTTCACGCACCCCCGCCTCGGCCGTAAAACTCGTGCACAGCTGCCACCACCACCCTCGCAAGTCGCGCACCGCAACCCTTTCAATTTCCATCTATAATTTTTTTTTTGCCCGCAATTCCCTTCCCTTGGAAAACCACGCACCCACCGAGCCCGGCCGGCCCCAACCACTCCAACCAAACCAAAACCCAAACCCACTGCACCCCCCCGAAACCCAGGGCCTCGCGTCGTTTGATGCGATTCCGGCGGCGATCGCGAGCGCCTCCACCACCACCCGCTCCCCCGTCCCAGCGTGCGTTCGGGCGATCTCCCCTCTCGCGGCGGGCATGGCTGGCGGCGGCGGCGGCGGCGCCGGGGCTCGCGGCTCCGACAGGGCGGGGGCGGGGGCGGCGCGCTCGCCCACCACCACCGCGGCGATCCAGACCACCATCCAGTCGATCAAGGAGGTCGTCGGCGGCCACTCCGACGCCGACATCCTGGACACCCTCCGCGAGTCCAACATGGACCCCAACGAGACGGCGCAGAAGCTGCTCAATCAAGGTCCCCTTTCCTCTCCCCTGTTCCCCCGATCTGGGTCGCCTCGACTCGATCGATCTCGTACCGGTGCCGGGAGCTAGGGTTTTGGGGCGCTCGCTGAGCCGCATTGGGTCGGCTCTGCCGCTGCATCCGTGGGGGGCGCAGGGGATTCCCACGTACGGTCTAGGGTTTTCGGGCTATATGGATTTCGGGGGGCTCTGCTAGGAGGCTCAGCGTTTAATGGTCTATTGATTAATGATACTAATCACCAGGGTCGTGATTTATGTATTCATGATACTCTTGCAGGGTCAAATTGTTAACTTTAGTTGTTGGCTACTTGTATTTTCATGTTCTCTTCTATGTTGTGCATTTGTAAAAGGCAGTGCTTACTATTGCTTACAGGGCGTGGGTTCTAACCAGCTTATAAAATTAGATATTGTTATGGTCTCCAGGATTTTTTTTTGGGGGGAGGTAAATGAGCTTTGGCGTTTTGTATGGTGCTGATATGTGGGATGTTTATTATTTGATGGATGCGATGCCATTGTTTGCAATATATATTGCCTCTAGTATTTCTCCTCATGTTTTCTTTGTGATTAAAGTTTTTATCGTTTGTTTGTATTTGCAGATCCTTTTCATGAAGTGAAAAGGAAAAGGGACAAAAAGAAAGAGGTATGCATTTGCTGTTTGGGTAAATTTTCAGTGCAACGGTAAAATTACAGATTAAACCTAATGTCGTTTCTTTTTTGTATTGCTCCTTTTTATTTTTAGCATACTTGTACATATTCTTGTTGCAAGATGTTCTGAAGCAATCGAAAGCAAAAATGCACATTTGGGGTTCTATGCCCTTAAATTCCGTACACACAGTCACTTAATAGGCTTGCAAAAGAAACCTGTCCTCCAAAGTCCAAATACTAGATGCAAGTTTGACCTAGGACAAAGCTAAAATGACTTGCAATTTCGAATGGAGGGAGTAGGAGTAAGATATGATGAGACTTACACATTGCTTCTGCACAGCACATGCATTCCACAACACTTCATTGGCACTTATGTGTTTCTCTCTTGCTTTTTTTCCTTGTCATCCCCCGACCCCCTTGTGGTGAGCTTTCAGCACTGGCTATGAAGAAATGAAATTAGTTCTCTATCAATTCAGGAAGCATGTTAGGTTCATTGCTTCTTTGCTAAAGTGTGTATTGTGTAATGCACGTTGTGAAACTTCAGTAATGCTGAAAATCATACATTGCTATTCTTCTATTCTATTCTGTCATGCTGAAAAAAACTATTGCATTGTTAGAGTGCTGGCCAGAAGAGCTTTGCTGATAGTACTGCACAAGTTGAGCAGAGCTCACAGTGGATGAAGCCACATACCCAAAGGATGGAAAATGATCAAAGAAGAACTCCCAATCAGGGTCAGAATTCAGGTAACATAATTGAGGGTCACCATTTGTAATTCTGATCTTATGTTTAGTAACATAGAATAGATATGTTTCTTTCACTGCCAAGATAGTTCCAATCATCTTTATATATTTCTAGTGATCCAGCTTCTAGACAATGATGAAACATATAGCTTCCTGTTTTCCATCGCAACCTTGTTTGTCTCCAGCTTGTCTTTGCTCCTGGCTTCCCATTACATAAGCTTCTGCAGTTTTCACATATGGCGCGACATATGTGCAATATTATGGTTGTGTAACTTGCAGGTTTCCACCTGACTGTTTACTGATTGCTTGATGCAGGCCCTAGCCGTGAATTTCGGGTTGTGAGAGACAACAGATTTCAACATGGTGTGGTGGAGAACAGACCAGAACTAGGACACAAAGGTTCAGCAAATGTTCAAATGTCTGATAGGAGGTATTGTTTGTGTGACAAATTTTGCCGCTGCTCTTACTGTCCTGTGCACTCATTTTTGTTTGTCAAACAATCTTGTCATCATTTTTTTAGTTCCGGTTAAGTTTACTGATTATAATGCAGCTATCAAGTACTTATTCAACTTCCTAATAATTTCTTTATATCTAAAGGTTATCTCATTGACTGTAACCATCGTATTGCCTCCTCTATCAAACCCTAATTTGATAATGTGAAAACGAATAAGTGCTTTAGGTTTGATGTTTCATTGTTATGGTGAGGGTACATTTCTTGAGGTGAATGCATGCAGGCAGGTAGCCGGGTTGACTGAAACCTCTGTTGCTTCTGACTTTATTTTTATGTGTTGGCTATGGCCATTTTGTTGTTGTTTTGTAACTATACATTGAACAAATGTCTAAAATACAGTTATGAAAATTGCTATCTTCCTTATTTTTTATGGTCAGTTGTTTTGCATATGACCATCTTGTTATAATCAAACTAATACTTCCCTTACTGGGCTGTCTATGTTCAGTACTGTTGTTCAGTCTGGTCGAAACCGCTCACCTGCTACAACCTCAGACGGCCAGATCACACATCAAAATGCTATGCAGAATTCCCACTCTGATACAACTCAAGGGAAGAGGGATGGTCAAGGTACTACACAGAAGCATGCGAAGCCATATTTGAAGAACTCTCAGAACGAGCAGCACTTTCCAGGTTCTGACCCAGCACATGGGTCAGCCAATGTTAGAATTGCCGGTGGAACTGTTGGACCTGCTCGACGTCATGTTGGAGTTATTAATTCTACTAGGCAATTTACTGGCCGTTCGGGTTCTCAGATGCATGCGCCAAGTGGTTCTTCTCATGCAAATATTCAGAGGGGGAGTTTTACCTCAGTAGGGGCATCTGGGCGTTACTCACCTTTTATGTCTAGAAACATTCAACAAAACCAGAGACCTGATACAATATTTCGTGGAAGGCCCACTGGTAGATCTTTTGTTGCACAAAACGTCAACAGGTATCACCAGGGTCCTACTAGCAACCAAAAAGGTATCATCTGCCACTGATGTCTATGCTTTTATTTTTGTCAGAAGAAGAGTTGATATCAAAATGTTAGTTTTTGTCAGCAGCAACTTTGTAAGGGCTTGTTCAGTTAATCCCCAATCCGAGGGAATTGGAGGGCACTTTGGGATACAATCCCCTACAAGTCAAAATTCCCCTCAATCCCCTTCAATACTCTCCAACTCCCTTGGATTGGGAACTGAATTTGAAAAAATATATATTAGCGATCAGCGATGTGCTTTATATCTTTTAAGTTTGTGACCAAACATACTGCAGATATTTTGATAGACAATTATTTCTCCAAGTGGTTTTAATCAATTTTAGTACTGGGTATATTATGTACTGTGTATTCCAGGAAACCACATATTGTGCTCTCCTTTTTTTGTGTGTTTCCATTTACATTTGTCCCCACCTTGCGTGGTGTTTTTCTGCACCGACCACCGAGCAATCCCTTTTTCCCATATATATAAAAATTTGGTGGCTCTCATGTTACTTCATTCTAACTGTACTTTTACTTTTCGCTTTTGTTTGAGGATCTTTATAACTACCTGTTAAGATTTATTCACCGAAATACTTGTTAATTGACAATGACTTTGTAACTTAGAATGCTGTTTCTGGAAATGTTCTGTGTTGCCACAGAATTGCTAAATTGAAAGAAATTATACCTGCCACTTGATTTCTAGCTTCTAGTTTTTCTTTATCCATTATATCTAGTGCTTTTAGGCAAACCTTCTTATAAAATGACACATTTTCTCTTCAACAGTACACCCTATTAAGGAGTGGAAGCCAAAATCGACAAAGAAGGCACCCACCACCGATGCAGATAACAATATAGCTGATGCTGCATCTCCATCAGCTAGCAACGGTGAAAATGCTAATGCACCGGATGTAAACAGGTTGTCTGAAAAACTTTCACAAGCTAACTTGCATGAGGTGGAGCATGTTATTATTCCGGAACATCTTCGTGTGCCAGAATATGAGCAGACAAAGTTAAGGTTTGGCAGTTTCACATCCGGCTTGGAATCAGAACAAGTACCTGCCTCGACCCCACAAGACACTGAGCAACCAGAACAGTTAGGTGAACCTTTCCCAATTATCTTAATCAAGGAGAAGATAATCTTGTAGCAAGCACTGTTGTGGCAGCAAGTTGTTCCCTTTGAAGTTATTTATTATTGAATACTGATAAACTAGATTATGTAGTTCCTGTTTTTTTTTTCTTTAGTTAAAATACTTTATTCAATAAACTTGATTCAATAGTTTTTGTCACATCAATTATTAATGTGCTATGTTCTACCTAAGCATCTATATTCTTTTTATATGGTGAAATAGTTTACAAGCTTGCAGTTTTATTGGCATATCATTTGGTTTTAAGATTCTTATTAAGTACATTTGTAACTTATTATTATTGGTTTATGTTTGATAAATTCTAATCATACTTTCTTTTGTTTTACTTTAATAATTATCGCATGTCATTTCTGAATGCTATTCTTGCACTCTGGTACATTACGTAGGTAATTTGGAGAATAATATGCCTTCCTCTGACATTTCTTTTTGTTATATGTAGTTTACAAGAATCAGTTCAACAGGTCAGTGAAGATGATAGTTTGGATGCTGGACATGATGACATGGATGAGCAAGCTAGATCTTCACAGCACCTGTCCACGTCAACGGCTGAGATTTCCTTGCCCCCATCTGAGGATAGTGATCGAATGAGTGGGCAAGTAGAGAATGATGATGGCCTGGGCTTAGTTCAGAGTGACACTCCAGTTGGAGCAGCAGATGGTGACAGCACCCAAATTACCTCGACTTTGACTCCTTTTTCGGTAATAGGAATATTTGTATAATTGGCTTGTCAGCGTGTATCTTCGTTGATGCTTCACATGGTTGAAGAATTTTTTATTTGGCATTTTCTTTGCTAGATTATCTTATAGTGAAGTTGCAATTCTCGTTTCCAGAGTTTTTTTGGCATCGTCCATGACATGTAGAACTTGAATATCTGCAGGCTTATGGTCATGAAGATCCTAATATGCATACAACAAATGAGGCCCAGTTATATGGACTGGTGGAGCCTAATGTACATCCGCAAGTATTAGCTTCCTCTTCTCAGGTAAATGTTAAACTCCAGTTGCTAATTGGTCTCCTTGATTGTATTACTTTCCGAAGTCAACAAAAAACTTGTTTTTTCTGGATATAGTTGGCATTTTCAAAATACAACTTCAAAAACTAATTCCTACTCTAGTATTTGTAGAAATACTAATGTTACAATATTTAGTACTTCTGAAATCAAACAAACACATTTTCATATGGCCAACTTAAATGAACCTAAATATACTGGTGGAGAAATATTACCGATGTTGACTGCTTGTATCTCAAATCAGCATATATCCTTAACTGGAGTAATATGGAAGAAATCTGTTATTTACTGCTTACAATCCCTTGCTCTCATCAGGGGTATCCTTCAGAAAATCCGGAAGCAGATAATGCTGTGCAAGTCTTCAGGATGCCAGAACCTAATGTTCACTCACAAGTTCTCCCTTCCACATCTGAGGTAGCACTGTATTTTGATTTTAAACTGCTCTCCTGTAGTCCTTTCTGTATTATTATTACTTGTGATCATTTGGATATAATCTTTAGGCAGCTTAATTTATAGTGCCCACCTTGCAGTCTACTAGTCTTGGCACATCATCATGTTGACCAGGGCTGCTAATGAGTCCTGTTTTAATCCACTTACCAGATTTAATAATCTCTACCTTGTTCTCTTCTTATTGGACTGCTTTTAAAATGGTTCTGCGGCAAGTTCAACACGGGACGCTTTGCTGGGTTGTAGTTGATGAAATTTATTCTGCTTACTTTGAAATAAAATTCAAGAAGTCAGTCTTGGTTTTTGCACTTGGACTTTGTGACACTTGGACGTTTGTTCCTAAAGCACTCTCCCATATGTACATGTCATAGCAAAAGTAGTGAGGCCATCTCTGAATTCTACCAACTAACAGGGTCAAACTGTCTGTACTACTTGACTAAAATCTACAATACCAGCTACTGTTCTACAAACAGGCAGAGATGAAAACAAAGGATCAGTCCCTATGACAAAAGAAGAGTGGAGAGCAGCTGATCATCTAACATAACTTTGCGTTCTAAGAAAAAAAATAAAGACAATTTCGCTTCTTCTTTTGTGTAATGCTGTCTTAGTGAATCTCATGATTAAATTGTGACATCTGTTGCAGGCCCTAAATCCACAGATTGTGAGCAACAGCCCTGTTCCGATCTCTTCACAGCAGCAGCAGCAGCATATCTCTCAGCAACAAGCTGCAGCACAGATGTACCCTCAAATGCATGTGCAACATTTTCCAAATTTCATGCCATATCGACAACTCTATTCTCCAGTTTATCCCATGCCTATGCCAAACTACTCGCCAAATGTCCCTTATCCATCAAATGGAAATAATTATCTTCAGATGCCCAGTGGAGGTTCACATTTAACTGCAGGAGGTGTGAAGTATGGAGTTTCACAGTATAAACCAGTCCCATCTGGTAACCCTTCTGGCTATGGAAATTACACTCATCCAGCTGGTTTCACAATGGGTTCTCCTGGTGTTATTGGAGCTGCAGTTGGTGTTGATGATGTCAATAGGATGAAGTACAAGGACAACATTTATGCCTCAACTCCACAGGTACAATTTACAATTTTTTGAATGCTATCAAGTCTCAAATTAGAGAGTATTGGTATCTTTTTCGTTGTTGTTTTGTAGTACTTTATTTAATAGGACTTTCTCTTCGTTTGTTTATGGATGGAGTACTTTAACCCTGTATAAAAGTAAATCAGGTGGGAATGGTGCCATTCTCTTCCAGTCTTCCTATTAAGAGAATCTTATAGCGAAAACATCTTTAGGCTGTAATAGTGTTCATGGTTTCTGAGTCCGTTCGTTTCATTTTACTAATTTGAGTGTCTTCCACAGGTCGAGACATCTGACATCTGGATTCAGTCAGCTAGAGAGATGCCACCTTTGCAGGTTCCTTCATATTATAACATACCAGGTCAAGCAACGGCTGGTGCTTTTGTGCCAAATCCAGCAAATGCATCTTTCAATGCTACAGCTCAATCCTCTCATGCGCAGTTCCCAGGCTTGTACCATCCTCAACAGCCTCCCTCTATTGTAAGTCCGCACCCCATGGTGCATCAACAGGTGCCATCGGCCATTGGTCCCAATGTTGGGGTCGGGGTGGCAGCTCCAGGCCCGCAAGTTGGGGCTTATCAGCAACCACAGCTTGGTCATATGAATTGGAGACCCAGCTTTTGAAGAAGGTTTCTTAATTATCTGTAATTAGGGGGGCCACAAGAGCCTTTATGTAACAACAGTAGGCTCCTTTTAACAGGAAGCACCTTTGTTTTTAGTGCAGCTCTTTCTGATCTATTTAAGCTATAACAAGGTTTTTGTTAGCTTTTCCTTCCCCCAGGTGAATTCGGTATCCCATCTGAACTGGTATGATGTAGATTTGTGAGTTAAACATTGGGCAAGATCTAGCGCGAGCACCAAGGTTGAGTGCCTTACATTTTGTTCCATTGTTTTGTTTCCTAATCTAAGTTGTGTAGGTTGAGTACCTTCCATTTTGTTCTATTTTTTCCTTATCTGATTTATGCACGCATAAGGTTGTGAATTTTAGGTTTTTATTAGTAGTGCAAGCATCATTGTAGCGTGTTCTGCAATCGAATGCAATGTGGTAACCTAGTGAGGGTTCTTTGTAACTGGGCTGTCCATGTCATAATGATCACGTACATTTTATGATTCCTTGGAACAACAATTTACAACCTAATTGTGTGGAAATTTTCTGTGGTACCTGAGGACTTACTTTTATAGTGGGCTGTTCTGTATGTAGTTGGAGTCTATTGTGCACTGATTTAGTTTTCCTGGAGTATTATGTATCATGGATCTGAAAGTTCAAATGGGCATGACAGGAACAAATTATGTCATTACAGTTGTTCCTAATTTTTTTCCATCTTCTCGGCAGTGAACTCGACTAACATTTGTATGCTTGTTTATTGCTTGCTTGCTCCGTTTCATGTGCACCCCTGTTTTGGCCATATAATTTTGTTCAGTATCTGAGGGGAGAAGGGAATGGCCCATTGTTTGTTTGTTAAGCTTATGGGTTTTGTTGGTCCAAGTTGTACTGTTCGCTATACTATGTGTTGTGATTCGTTTCATGTCTTTGGAAAGAAGTTGAAAAACAATGGATTGTAATTAATGTTTATGTTTTGGAGCGTATCCATCTATTGATTATTCTGTACTTAATGCCGCCATTGTGGTTACTGAACTGATCGCTACCTATGATTGAAATGATACGGAACTATGTATCAGATGTAGTGTCAAAGCTAATTTAGGGTCCATGTTTAGCTGGACGAAAATGAAATCGTAAATACCAACGGCTTCATTGGTCTTAGACGAGCCTCGGTTCCCTCTGATCTCCTTTGGGGCTGCCGTGTCGCCTCTGTTCCCCTCTGATCTCCTTTGGGGCCGTTAGGCAATCCCAAAGCAACAAGCTCAATAGCAGCTTTGCCTCTACCTCGGCGTCTAGCGTCTAGATCACCATGGTTTCACAAGATCAAAGCGACAGTAAAGGCAACTATTGCTTCCTCTGACAAAAATACAGAAGCACATATTCTAGCTTGTGATCTACTAACTTTTTTAACCCTCGTTGGTCCTGATTTTATATAGTGGCCCATTGACAAAGGTATATTATATATGGATATCTCTTTTGGGGCCATGATGCGGTGGCCAATTGACAGGTATTATATGCAGTTGGCTAGGGAGTAAGTCCTATGGAGATCTCTAATAGGTTATAGTGCCAGAGGATCGATGTCTTACAAATGTCTAGTTTCTATTAGGTTATACTAGTTTCTTTAGGGTTTGGTTTCTAGTAAGAGGAGATGATGACAAATTAGAATAAATAAGTCTCCAAAATTTTCCTATCTTGATGATATCCAATCCATCGCTGACAATCAAGATCGTGACTGTGTGAAGCAGTTGTCTAGTTTTTGATGTGGTCACTCCAATCTCCTCTTTGTGATTATTCTACAAGTAGTAACATTGGTAGCCACAAGCTATTATTTTGGTGTTTAATGCCATGCGTGACAAGGTTGGTAGGTGTCTCTTTTTGTTATTTTCTATTTAGGACTTGTTTAGTTCACCCCGAAAACTAAAAAAATTTTAAGATTTCCCATCACATTAAATCTTTTGACAAATGCATGAAGCATTAAATATAGACGAAAATAAAAACTAATTGCACAGTTTACCTGTAAATCGTGAGACGAATCTTTTGATCCTAGTTAGTCCATAATTGGACAATATTTACCACAAACAAACGAAAGTGCTACAGTAGCGAAATTCAAAAAAAAATCGCATCTAAACAAGGCCTTAATAAACAATCTTCAAGTTCTGCGCAGACGGTAACACAATGAAGTAACAAGAAGTCTTTTTTAGGTTGTCTATCAACTTGCCCTTCTCTTACACTAACCATGATTTTAAATAACGGGCCAAACTTAGCGATATCCTTCTCCTAAACACAATATAGTTGAAGTAACATCATTTAACGGTTCTAGAAAACATGAAAAAAAAATAAAGTATTTTAAAGAGCGAGCTATGACATTTAGGCTTTGATTTAGCGATAGCCTCTTTCTAATATAAATAGATAGAGAGAATGATGGCTAAGCTGTACTTGCATATAAGTAATTTTACTTTCTGGTGGATCATACTTGGGCCTTGTTTAGTTCCTAAAATATTTTGCAAAATTTTTCACATTCCTCATCAAATCGAATCTTACGTCACATGCATGGAGCATTAAATATAGATAAAAAATAACTAATTGTATAGTTTATCTGTAATTTGCGAGACGAATTTTTTAAGCCTAGTTAGTCCATAATTGAACAATATTTGTCAAATACAAATAAAAATGCTACAATCCTCATTTTGCAAAAAAAAAAATGAAACTAAACAATACCTTGGTTAAGTTGGAGAGGAGCTAAACCATTTCAGGTCTTATTTGGATGTACATGTATCTATATTAAACCACAAGTGTTAAAGTAGATTGGTTCCACTTTAATCCACTCCACTTATGGATCGAGAGAAATACATACACATTCAAACAAGCCCTCAGTAATATTTGCTAAGTTTTAATAGTATGTGTATCACAATAAGATACATGTCCAGTCGCTAGGGAAATCTCTCTTTTTTTTTTGAAACGTAGGGAAAATCTCAACTGGATGAGCAGGACTGTGTGGATGAGGACTATGATGAGGTTAGTGAGCGACCGTCCCATACATTTTTTTTTTCAGTCGCCACGCCCCGCGGTCCAACGGGAGCTGGAGAGTCCAGAAGCCTCGGGCCAACCCGCAGCCCAACAACGCCGCCCGAGGCCCCGACCGGCCGACCCCAGAGCAGGAGCGGCGGCGGCGGCACAACCCTCTCCGGCAATCGGCATGGGCACGCGGGAGGTGTACGAGGAGAAGCTCCGGAGCGGCGCGCACCTCCACCGGGATCCCACCATCAACCCAGGCCTCGGCTCGCCCCGGTGCCCGCGATGCCTCTCCCTCCTCAACCCCACCGCGGTGTGTCCGTCTCTCCCCGTTCCCTTCCTCTCCCGATTCCTCGAGGCGCTTCCTTGGCGATGTTTCTGACCTGTTGTTCTTATATTCTGCCCGTAGGGAGAGAGGGACTGGGCCATCACCTCCGTCCTGCACGACGCCACCGCCGTGGTAACACGTGACCCCCCGCTCGCTCGCTCTTACGCGGCTGAGAGATTCGTGTGGTCTTTGCGCCACCGCTTTAGGAAAATTGCTGCTAACCTGTGTGCGATTTGTTGTCCGGTTTGTGCTGTTGCTGTAGGCTGGCTCCGGTGCCGGCGCTTTGCTCAGTGCTGTGCACGGGTTTAACACAGGTATCTTCCAGTTACTTGTTTGGTTTTGGGATTGGATTAGTAGGCATCCAGGTTTGTACAAATTGATGTTTTTTTTGTTGCTTCTTTGGAACAGGGATCCCTTTTGTCCAGAAGCATGTGAAGGGACCGAAATGGCTGCAGTTGCTCGTTGGGGTAAGTCTAGGCTTTTGTTTACTGATGTACATGTATGTTCTATTCTGATCTATCTTAGATAGCTTACTAAAGTTTGGTGTGAATATTGATCTAGTAGTTTGATTCAATATTTTACATGTGTGAAGCCTAAACTCTGAAACAGTCTTTTGATGTATCATGTATATAGAAAAAAGTTACCCATCATTAGGTAAAATGCTGATCTTTGGCAAACAAATTATCAAGGAAAAACTCTACTTGTTTAGTAAATCTGCAAAATCAGCTTTAAGAAGGATATGTGAGTAAATGAATGTCTGGTTCTCTGGATGTTAGGATCAACTCAACTACAAAGTATGCTGATGTTGCAGGATTTTTTTAAAAAATACAGAGTAGTATTTCAAGGCAAAGTAATAGTGAAAGTAGGATATTTGATTGCCTGCATAGCCACTTCTCTGTTAAAAGCCATTTTTAATTTATCTTTAAAAACATTGGACTGGGGAGCTGAACAAGGCATTCTACACATTAGGGTTTAGGGAGTTAAACCTTCCTAACATATTCAGGTTTTATTATGTGGTTTTATCAGTATCGTGGCTGTCAAGTCCTTGATTTGGCCAGTTGCTGTCAGGGGTGACATAACGTTGAAGTTACCTGGTACGAATGCACCAGGGTAAATTTTTTTTGGCCATTCAGCAGCCTCATTTTCACCATATGTTTCAACAAAATTGTTATGCTACTTAAATAGTGCACCAGGGTTCATTTGCTTGTAACTTCGCCCCTGTTTTCTGTCCTGTGTTTCAGTGGCAATTGCTATTAGCTTATGTAGGCTTTGTGATTTGAACGCTATAGAACTTTGAGAAAGGATGCTTTGTTTCACTCTGGAGAATTGCTACTTCTGTAGGTGCCACCTCTGCTGATGTTCTCAGGTGCCAGTGCTGTATTTGGTGGTAAGTCTCCAGTAACAATATTTGTTTCTAGAAAATGCAATAAGCTCTACGAAATTGTCCGTACAAGTTGTTTTGACTTTTTTTTAGCTATGATCTGAGGCCTTGTTTAGTTCTGAAAAGTGAAAAGTTTTCGGTACTGTAGCACTTTCGTTTGTTTGTGACAAATATTATCCAATCATGGACTAACTAGGATCAAAAGAATCGTCTCGTGATTTACAGCTAAACTGTGTAATTAGTT
>Ga0182004_10003235_pt1 | contig 12928 bp, 8 predicted proteins | sample Sormic07211540_1_FD_120479 | JGI IMG/M metagenome (GOLD analysis project Ga0182004, IMG submission 120479) | Endophyte microbial communities from Sorghum bicolor roots, Mead, Nebraska, USA - 072115-40_1 MetaG | ecosystem: Host-associated > Plants > Roots > Unclassified | place: USA: Nebraska... | reverse complement strand
CTCATGTCTTGTATCCACAAAGACAGCCATGGCAAACCCCTGACGGTTCCAGAAACCCCAAGCGGGTGACAGAAAAGAAGCTGCCCTGACAACGCTGATCACAGGGATGCCACAGTTGGAATTGGCTGGTGCGACTTTGCATGAGATTCTGGCAGCGCGCTCTAAACCACCGAGGTGCGTCGGACCTGTACTAATAGAAATGCAGGGTTTTTGAACATTTTGTAGCTATATATAGATGTTGGTTTTACGTTTTAGAGAGAAGGGAAAGGGTTGGGTGGGCCTTGTTTACAGGTGAGAAGAGGAGAGAAGCAGCATGCAGATGCCCTTGTACAGATAATCTGCCCCTACCCAATTTGTTTAAACGCAAAGAAACCCACACCCCCACTCCATATTGATTTTCGTTTTTGGGAGAAGGATAGAAGAGAAGGTGTGTTCTAGTAGTGTGAGAAGCATGGCTCTGTAGAGTGTTGTTGTTATATCATTATATGGTGTAGTGTCCTAGCCGTATACACAGTATATTATCACTGTTTATTCTTTGGAGACGAATCGATTCTTTCATCTTGAAACAATTAGTGTTGCCTTGCCTTGTTGTATCATGGGCGATGTGATTGATGCAATTGTATCTGTGGTCGACACATGTTTTGTCCTGTCGCTGATGGAGTCCGAGTCGGACGGGCACTCGCCGCTGCCTTTGATATATTACCGGCCTGGGAGTTGCGCACCAACACAATCGCTAGACCCGGGCTGGATCAACATGGCAGCGGAGAAGGACGACAAGGCAGACAGGGAGGAGATCTTGTTGGATGTCGACGACAAGGAGGTCTCCTTGGATCTCGACGACAAGAAGGCTAAGGCTGCGGCTGCGGCTGCGGCGATGGCAGGGCCAGGGGGTGCCAACAAGAAGACCAAGATGGTGATGGTGAGTAAAAGCATCGTGGACGACCTGCTGGCAAACCCCCCCTGAGCCCCTGGGTGACACCTTGGCTTCTACTGCCGCTGAATTGGGATGGGATACTGCCGTCTTTGCTAAGGTAGATGCGCTCTTTGACAAGGAGCATGCCCAAGACATGAGCATCATTAGGCAGTGCCAGAACGGGTATAAGGTTGTGTATGATCACTTGGGTTTTGAGATGGTGGAGGTGGAGGTTGATGACGACAGTGACGACGACTAAGGGCATGGTGGAGGTGGAGGTCGGTGATGACGAATAGTGCCAAGACTAGATAGATTTCGTCAAAATAAAATTCTAGATAGATAGATAGATGGATTCTTTTGGAGCCTAGATAGATCGCTCTAATTATGTTCTGTATTTTGATGCTATTGATAGCTAGGAAAATTGAGCATCATATTATTTACACAAGCTCGACTGATTTGCACATATCTCTGAGTCCTTTTTTTTTTTGTGTATGTAGTTATAAATGCAGCGGTTTTACGGAAGTGTAGATGATAACTAATACGTCAAGTAAACACGGCAGAAGCCATCTTGACCACGTAGTACAACAGGTCGGAGCGGAGCAATACAAAATTGTTAAATCCTCAAGGGAGGTGAGCCTTGCTCGTTCCCCGGCCTGGATGGAACTCTAGAGATGCTTCGACACAAAAATGTACTACTCCTTGAACCTGGTGCGCCTGAGCTCATCCACCACGTCGTCGATGCATGAGCTCGCTCCTTCTCCTTGACACGAGCAATGCAAGCAAGGGAGCTTGTTCCCCACCCCACCGACCGCCCTCCCCTGTACACCACTAACCACCGTCTCCATCCTCCCCACCTCACACTTGGGTTGCAGGTCCGTGGCATGATATGATAGCAGTGGAAACGGGAAAATCAGTCAGTTCCGGTTTGCAATAAAAGCCTTAGACTGTCTCCAACAATGGTCACCCAAAATACAAGACCTATTTGTCCTTTGGGTAGCGCTACAGGTAAAAGGTTCCATGCCTATTTTTAGTCTTCTCCAACAACAAGACTTAAACTCTGCAAATGGGTCTCGAAGAGAGAGAATATCCAAATTTGGGTTATGCCTCTCCTGATACCCAAAATGGGTCTTCTGTATGGGTACTCTGTTGGATGCTATAGGTATTGTGTTGGAAACCTATTTTGGCTCTTCTATCGGAGATAGCCTTAGATTTCAACTCCCATTGGCTATAGCATACTACACTACTGACTTGCCGGGGAGGAAATGAACAAAACTAGAGAAAACAGGATGCAGTACCGCGTGGTTTTTGTTGGCACTTGGTGGTCTGGTGTGGTCAGATTCCAAGCAAACCGCCTGCTCATCAGCTCCAGGTTTTGCCTCGCCAGCTGGGCTGCTACTACAGCAGCCTGCAGCAGTAGTCCATTGGCTGCTGATTAGTTGCTGCTTTCCGATACGATCCATCATACGAACCTTTCAACGCACGTCCAGATCAATATTCTAATCCAGTGCTGTGCTTCCCTGGTTTTTGACTAGTATATATAGGGATTTGTATACTCTAATTAACCCTTCCTCTTCCACTGCATGCTCTGATTGCAATCACAACTGGGAACCAAATCATAATGCTACTACTAGACTAGATAGATTGTATTTAAATTCATGTTTAAATTAGAAAAAGGTAACAAAACCGTGCACCCGCCTTTGTTTGTTTCCATCGCTACCTACACCTTTTTTTTATTGTTGACGATAATCTTCTCCACCGGCTTCACTTATAAAACTATTTTAGAAAAAAAAAAACAGTTCACAACAGCTTATAAAGTTATTATAAACTATATTAAATAGGCCCTTAACTAAAGTTTTATATAGTATTCATTTTTAATGGAGGAGTAGATAAGATGGAGGTATATTATATTAAAACCAGCAGCTGTTGGAGGTAAAGTGGTTTTCAGTGAGTGGGGCCGGGGTAGAAATGGAATTGAATATAAATATAGCCCGATGGACCTTTCACCTCCTACGACTACGAGTAGCCATTGTCTCCACATCCACCAATCTCATTCTCATTCAGCAAGCGAGGAAGGAAATCCTCTCGATCCAATTCCCCTAGATTTGATTTGATTTGAACCTACCTTGCCAATCAGATCACACACAGCAGCAGCAGATCACCACAAATCACAAGATGAAGAAGGCGTCGTCGCTGTCGGAGCTGGGGTTCGACGCCGGCGACGCGTCGTCAGGCTTCTTCCGCCCCGTGTCCGACTCCTCCTCCTCCGCCGCCGACGGGGTGGTGGTGACCCCGTCGGCGCACCGTCGGAGGCTGACCAAGGTATCCGTGATCGGCGCGGGCAACGTGGGGATGGCCATCGCGCAGACCATCCTGACGCGGGACCTCGCCGACGAGATCGCGCTGGTGGACGCGCTCCCGGACAAGCTGCGCGGGGAGATGCTGGACCTGCAGCACGCGGCGGCGTTCCTCCCCCGCACGCGCCTGGTCTCCGACACCGACATGTCCGTCACCAGGGGCTCCGACCTCGCCATCGTCACCGCCGGCGCGCGGCAGATCCCGGGGGAGACGAGGCTCAACCTGCTGCAGAGGAACGTCGCGCTGTTCAGGAAGATCGTGCCGGCGCTGGCGGAGCAGTCCCCCGACGCGCTGCTGCTCGTCGTCTCCAACCCCGTCGACGTGCTCACGTACGTCGCGTGGAAGCTGTCGGGTTTCCCGGCCAGCCGCGTCATCGGGTCGGGAACCAACCTCGACTCGTCCAGGTTCAGGTTCCTCCTCGCCGAGCACCTCGACGTCAACGCCCAGGACGTGCAGGTGCGTGCGTCGTCTCCAGTCGCCGTCGCTCCCCAGCTTTTTTTGTTCGATTCCCGCGCCCTGTGCTGTGCTGCCCCCTGTCCTGTCCTCTGATCGTGATGGGACATGACTGGTGGGGTCACGTGACACCTGGGGCCCATCTCTCCACGGCCACTGGCCAGAGCATGGCATCAGTTCCCTTGGGAGGGAGGGAGGGAGCATGTGATCCCTCTCCATGTGGGGCTGGAGCTCTGCTCGCATTACTTTCATCTCATCTCACAGGGATCTTGTTTAGTTCTAAAAAATTTTTATAAAAAAATTTAGATTCTCAATCTTTTGACGCAGGTATAGAACATTAGATAAAAATAATAGCTAATTATACAGTTTACTTATAATTTGCGAGACAAATATTTTGAGTCTATTTGTGACATACAAACGAACAATGTTTATTTTATAAAATTTTTTAGAACTAATTATACTTCTAAGCATGAACAACTACATGATGATATCGAGAAACCTAGGCCTTGTTTAGTTCCAAATTTTTTTTGCAAAATCGACACTGTAGCACTTTTGTTTGTATTTTACAAATATTGTCCAATCATGAACTAACTAGGACTCAAAAGATTCGTCTCGTGATTTACAGCTAAACTGTGTAATTAGTTTTTGTTTTTGTCTATATTTAATGTTTTATGCATGTGCCACGAGATTCGATGTGACGGAGAATCTTGAAAACTTTTTGGTTTTCGGGGTGAACTAAACAAGGCCATAGTAGACAGACAGTGTAAAGAGAGGACAGAACTGATACTAGTATCTTCATAGTAAATATTTTCGAATACATAAATGTTAATTCTATTTTTTATAAACTTAGGACTTATTTAGCTCATCCAAAAACATTTTTTAAAAAGAAAATTTCTCATCACGTCACATCAAATCTTACGGCATATGTATGAAGTATTAAATATAGTTGAAAATAAAAACTAATTACATAGTTTGCCTATAAATCATGAGATGAATCTTTTAAACTTAGTTAGTCTATAAAATTTTAAAAAAAAATCGAAACTAAATAAGGCTTAAGTAAATTTTTTAAAAAAGTAAAACTGAGCAGTACGAGTATAGTACTGGTTGCCCTCTTTCTCTTTCCGGGCGGCGCACATGGTTGTCTCCTTGTGCCGACCACCTTCTTCAAGTCTGTCAAAAGGTCTCCTTGTGCACCTGCTAAGAAAATGTCTTTGCACGTTCAACTAGAACCACGACTAATGCTAGATTGCTAGTAGTACGTCTAGTACCACATGCACATTCCATGAACCATGATGACCGCCACTCCAAAGCTTTTTCAAAGCCACCAGCAGCTTCAACTAGAGCCACGATGTTTGTTCTAATAAAGTCTGTAACTCCAGCTTCATTTCGTCCACTGTAGTACTCATTATTCATTTCAAAGGCGCATCATTCTGCTAGCCATCGATAGTATACTCGTACATGCCAAGAGTAATTTAGTGGACCAGCGCATCTGATTACAGCGGAAGCACCTCTCAAACAGAATGTGACATGTATAGCACTAGCTCTACTTTCGCTATTTCAGTTTATCTTAGCTTAATAACATGTACAGTCGAGTCAGCACACAACGCCTAGCAGATTCACCGTCACAAGATTCACAAGGTTCTTCATTTGAGCCTTTAATATATATATATATAGTGCAATACTAGTTTAAAGTTTAAATACCTTTTTTCATGTCAATTGTTGCATAATCTTGACTGCTGAAATGAGATTCGCACGTTATTGATGGATCGATTTGTTTGTATTGCAGGCGTACATGGTGGGCGAGCACGGCGACAGCTCGGTGGCGGTGTGGTCGAGCGTGAGCGTCGCAGGAATGCCGGTGCTCAAATCTCTTCAGCAGAGCCACAGCAGCTTCGACGAGGAAGCCCTGGAGGGCATCCGCCGCGCCGTCGTCGACAGCGCCTACGAGGTGATCAGCTTGAAGGGCTACACCTCCTGGGCCATCGGCTACTCCGTCGCCAGCCTCGCCGCGTCGCTGCTCCGCGACCAGCGCCGCATCCACCCGGTCTCCGTGCTCGCCAGGGGGTTCCATGGCATCCCCGACGAGAACGACGTCTTCCTCAGCCTCCCCGCCAGGCTCGGCCGCGCCGGCGTCCAGGGCGTCGCTGAGATGGAGCTCACCGAGGAGGAGGCCAAGCGACTGCGGCGCTCCGCCAAGACGCTCTGGGAGAATTGCCAGCTCCTCGGCCTTTAATTTGATCGATCTCTTTTCATTTCATTCACGCTCCATCTCATCTCGTCGTGTTTAACAGTTTGATTTTGGATCGTCGTAATATTACTATTACCGTCCTGAAACAGTTGATTACTGCATCAATCATGCTATTTACACTAGTAGCGCATCCGGTGTTCAATAAAATTACTATGTGTTTTCTAGTTGCATTAGTTATTAGTAGTAGTAGTACTGATTTCTGCATTTGGTTTATTTGGTTCATCATCGTGATCCATTGACGATGGCATTATTACGCACGAAGTATGATTAATGTCGCTAAGCCCCAACAACACTAGGATCTCACTCTCACACGTACTAGGTCTATGTATTGAGCTTGAAGGGAGAGGAACAAGAAATTTGTAACAACTCATTAACTCGGAAGCTTCCTCGGCCAATTGTTGTCTGCCTCCGATCCTTCACATTCCCCAAGCTAAGTCTCCCTCTTTCTGGCACCTGGTGCTCGGAGTCGGAGATGGAGGGGATCGCGCGTTGATGACATCAAATTCAAGGTCAAGAACAGACCTGCGCAATTGAGCCCGACGGGTTTTCACCCATGAGCCTTAATTAGTGCACAAGGCTGAGCCAGAAAAATTTTTCTCAGTCCTTCCTAGCCTGAAATATTTAATTTAACTTTTTTACATTGTAAACCATGAGTACAGTCGCCAAGTCCTAGCCCGATCTAAAGAATTAGGCCAACTCGCCAATATAGGACAGTGGGAGGGATTTTTTTTTTTCGGGCCCCAAACAACGGGGTTTTTCCGGCTTAAACGTAAAATGCTCAGGTAAGTTAAGAATATCGCCAAACATTAGGATTGCACAGTGTTCGACGCTTAGTCCTCTACCGCCCTAGCATCATGTCCTCCTGCGTTAGCGACCACACACTCATCTGTCAGACCACACCCGCTAATAGGGGCAACGGGCTTATATATTTACCAAGGGTGGAGAGAGACAAGAAATTTATAACAATCTCATTAACATGGAAGCTTCCTTCACTCGAGAGTGGATTTTCCACACGTAGCTTTGGCCGCCAGACCTATCATGGCCATAGGAGGGGGCTTAAGACTGTGCTAGGCCAATGATGACCACAGAAGGATGAAGGAATGGTGGGGGTGGGGGAGGGGGGAGTCCCGCAAATGGTGCCCTTGCCCCAACCCTGTCCGGACGCCTCCTCTGCTAACCACTCTAGCAACGTCACCGCCGCCTCCACCTTGTCGTTTCTCTCATCCCCAACACCAGACCTACTCTTGCCTCTCATGATCCCTTTCTAAAAGCCCATCAACGATGATGCAGAACAGAGGGAGAGGAAGAGAAGGCTGAGGGCATGGTGGTGGCGGGCGATGTGGCAGGAGCCAGGGGCGGTGGAGATCGGGGCCGATGACTAGGCGTTGTGGAGGCTAGCACGGTGCCAGAGCTATGGCTGTCGGGGTGGGTGCGGCATTGGCTTGGGAAACGAGGCCATGAGCGATGGCGGCGTCGTTGGGAGAGCAGAGAGAGAGAAGAGATGCTTGAAAATGTGTGCTACAAAGGTGAAGAATGGCTGATACGTGTGGTCCTGCTTTTCCCTTCCTTACCCAATTTCTCTCTATCTTCTTCCCCCATCTCCAAGTCTTCCTCTTCCTTCCAATCTATATCCAACACGATGCTGGAGGCTCTCGGCTCATGACATTCTAGTACCAGAGTACATGTTGCGGATCATGGAGTAGTTCTCTAAAATCCCATAGCATACAACGTATCATTTGGTCGGCAAGATTATTCTTCTCGCATCTCATTAATTATTTCGTCATTCATCGTGGTTAGCCTATTATCATCCTGGTGCGGGGGTGCAATCATCCAACCCTCACGGCCGGTAATTTCTCTGCTAACTCGAACCGATAAGAAAATTGATTCACCGATAAATAATTTTTCTATTCTTGTCACTTATTTTTTATTTATTTGCATTGTTGGTTTTGCTCCTTTATAGGGGGATTTCGTTTTCTAGTAGGATTTACTTGGAATTTGAATAATATTACATAGTCGATGCCCAAACTGTAATATTTACTACTTGCATATAGGTGGGGACTGGAACGGCAATTGAGTTTTTTTTCCTTCTTTTTCATAAGAGAAGTTGGGGGCAATGACTAGTAGGATACGAAAGACAGATCATATTCGTGGAAGCTTCCAAGGAGAGAAGCTGCATGTAGGAATTGAACGTGCGTCTAGATGTGCATGTATAACATAACAAATCAACATCAGCTAAATTTCAACGAAGCGCGACATGCATGCAATATGTTGTGTGTAGTCCTGGTCCAATCCTTAGGCATGCATAGTACGTACTGTCAAGGTGTATATATAGCCGTATGCGTGAATCCACGCGTTTTAAGTACGTATCAACGTATGTATATATGATGCATGACCGAGCAGCTAGCTAGTATAGCCATGTAATGTCATGGAAATAATGGGCCGACGATATATAGGATGACAAAAAGAGGGAGCGAGGAGTGGAACAGTATAGCTCGCTAGCTACGACGACAATCTAGATGATGTGGAAATGTAGGGGTGGAAAAAATGGCGATCGAGACGGTGGTCTCTTTCAAGACAACATGCAGGTCTCTCCCTTTTCAAAACCGGCGACTTGCATGCATTGCAAAAAAAGTATCGGAGGAATCGGAAGAAAGGTTGATGATGCTATCAGATCATCTGTCAGTTGGGAAGAATTGAAGGAGGACGAAGTCAAGATGCATGCATGGTAGGGCGGCTATTGCGTTTCACAAGCAGGTTTGTGCGCGTGCGCTTGTTTGACAAGTCCGTTCCCCGTCCCTTCCAAGAAATTAAATATCGTCATGCTATATATGCATGTCGATCCAGTACGTTGTTGATCCGATCCATGTACATGCCGTGACGAGACCGTGCAGGCCGGCCAATCAACTTTATTAGGCTACTCCATTGACCAATGGATTTGGATTGATCCCCAAGAAAAGCAATTATGTGTAACACTAGCTAGCTAGTAGTACGGAGATCTGGACCCTAGTGCAAGTGAAGGAAGGAATGAGAGATCCACGACGACCCATGACTTTGAATTGAAAAGAAGACCAAATTAATTACTAATAACCCAACAATGCAAAACCAGCAGCAGCTAGCAGCTTCATTTCCCATTCCGGCGGGCTGCTGCCTCCAGTATTTGCTTGGTTGCACCACCGGCGGCGTGCGATCCTCGGCGGCTGGGCCCGCCGCGCCGGCTACTTTTTAACTTAATTTCAACGCCTTGAATTCTTCTCCAAGGTACTAGTAAAAAGGTTGAATAATCCGACCGGCCAAGAGCCGAGCCAATTAACCCGGGATGGGATTGCCATGCCGACTGCATGCCTTGCTGTGCCTTCTCACCAGCGGCACTACCGCCGTACGTACACACTCACATGAGGTCTGCTACTCAACCACTTGATTTGAAAAAGGGTGACCTAACATTTTATTATTTTAATTATATATGTCTGTCTAAAAGGAAAGGACAGCGGCGACCATGACCAGACCACATATATAGTGGAGGATCCCCACTGAATTTGAATGTAGTACTATAGTAGCATTAATTAGCATGGTGTATAGTATGTGCACTAGTAGAACATGCAAGTTGTTTGTGAATATACGCCGTCTCCCCTATCTGCATCTGCTGATAACCTACCGTACCTACGTACGTAATTAAGCACATGCGTATGTCCATGCATCATGGATCTACTACTACTCCCTCAACTTCGTCCCAAAAACATGCCATCCTAGAACTGAAGTTAGTCAAATTAATTCTAATTCTAATTAGATTTATAGAAAATAGCATCAACATTTGTATCTTTAAATAGGTTTATAATAAAATTACATTTCATTCTTTATTTAATGGTACTTATTATTACATATACAAAATATTATTACATTTTATACATTTAGCAAAAGTTAAGATTGATCGTCTCCTCAGAAAATGAGAATAATACTCCCTACATCCATAAAAGAATACAACTATCTGATTTGTATCGGTTAAACTAGCTTAATTTTAACCAAATTTATAGTGAATAGAGTTATTATTTATGTCTCTAAATAAGTTTACTTAGATGATATATTCCTGATTAATTTAATGAAACTTATTTAGTATCATAAAGTTTGACTCCACAAAAAATTGAAAATAACACCTTTTTTGTGGATGGAGTACATATACGTCCTATCTTGCTAGTAAATAAATATGTGACATACGATACGTCCTCGAAAAGAGTTTAGCTTAGCTTGCAATAACCAAAAATCAATGCATGGAATCCAACGAAAAATCCCGGTATTGATATGATGCATGTGACAATGCACTAAATCACATGCATATGCTCCTCCAAGGCATTACTACTATATTTCATCTACCTACAGTGTCACACTCTGAGATGTACTACAATGCAACTGTGCAATTGAAAACCGCTTAACAACGCCTCTGTTTTCAGGAAGTTTCATTTGGTACAGCAGTAGTTTACGCTGTCAACAACGCATAGAGACGCCACTGGTTTGCATATGGCCACCTATATGTATATATAATATAACAAAGTCAAGCAAGCATCATTTCCTTTTCAAAAAGTGTTTTTTTTTCTTTTCTTTCAGAAAGATCGATCGAAAACGGCTCAGAGTTTAGCTGAAACCGGTTGATTTCAGTTTTTCAGGGGGCTTGTCTACCTCCCTCCTCCCTAATAATACTATAACCTACCAGGTAGCTAGTAGCTTATAAATAGCAGCCCTCCCTTATCATCTCACCATATACAGCATCGATCACCAAAGGCTCCCTCAAACACTTCCCGCTGCTCCCTCCAACTGCAACTAGACCAGATCGTCAACACGCAAATTTAGCAAGATGAAGAAGGCCACGTCACTCTCCGAGCTGGGCTTCGACGCCAACGGCGCCTCCGCGGGCTTCTTCCGCTCGGTGTCCGACGACGCCATGGACGACTCCACGCCGACGTCGCACCACCGCCGGAGGCTGACCAAGGTGTCCGTCATCGGCGCGGGCAACGTGGGCATGGCCATCGCGCAGACCATCCTCACCCGTGACCTCGCCGACGAGATCGCGCTGGTGGACGCGCTCCCGGACAAGCTCCGCGGGGAGATGCTGGACCTGCAGCACGCGGCGGCGTTCCTCCCCCGCACGCGCCTCGTCTCCGACACCGACATGTCCGTCACCAGGGGCTCCGACCTCGCCATCGTCACCGCCGGCGCGCGGCAGATCCCGGGGGAGACGAGGCTCAACCTCCTCCACCGCAACGTGGCGCTGTTCAGGAAGATCGTGCCGGCGCTGGCGGAGCACTCACCGGACGCCATCCTGCTAATCGTCTCCAACCCCGTGGACGTGCTGACCTACGTGGCCTGGAAGCTGTCGGGTTTCCCCGTGAGCCGCGTGATCGGGTCGGGAACGAACCTGGACTCGTCGAGGTTCCGGTTCCTCCTCGCCGAGCACCTGGACGTGAACGCGCAGGACGTGAACGCGTACATGGTGGGCGAGCACGGCGACAGCTCGGTGGCGGTGTGGTCGACGGTGAGCGTGGCGGGGATGCCGGTGCTCAAGTCGCTGCAGGAGAGCCACAGCAGCTTCGGCGAGGAGGCGCTGGAGGGCATCCGCCGCGCCGTCGTCGACAGCGCCTACGAGGTGATCGGGCTCAAGGGATACACGTCGTGGGCCATCGGCTACTCCGTCGCCAACCTCGTGTCGTCCCTGCTCCGCGACCAGCGACGCATCCACCCGGTGTCCGTGCTCGCTTCCGGCTTCCACGGCATCCCCGACGACCACGAGGTGTTCCTCAGCCTCCCCGCCAGGCTCGGACGAGCCGGCGTCCTCGGCGTCGCCGACATGGACCTCACCGACGAGGAGACCAGGAGGCTACGCCGCTCCGCCAAGACGCTCTGGGAGAACACCCAGCTCCTCGGCCTCTAGGTCTAGGTTCTCGTCTGTTTCTGTAGCTGATCATCATATATTTTGGGAGACGAAGGTAAAAGGAAGGAGTACACTCGTACTAGTTGATTATTAATTTTTGTGCTGTAAAATTATGGATGCATGGAGCAAAGCATTTGGTTCATCGATGATCGTGCGATGTAATCATTTGGTAGCTAGCTCTCAATGCAAGTCTTGACACCATTTGTTGTCTTATGAATCTGTATATGCATTGCCTACCTTGTAAACTTGATACAATCATATGGAACAGTTTTAATAAAGTTTGCTGCTACAATGGTATATATATATATATATATATAGTTCCTCACTGATGTGGTCATGATTTGAATTTTTTGGAACCTCCTGCATTCCGTGTTTTGGTGACTCGATCCTCCATCCAAAAGCTCGGCGCGGTGAAGTTGAATGCTGCATGTCTGTCCGCTGTCGTTTCAACGTTCAACCAGTGGGAAAATCCCTAATTTTCTTGTGCTTTTTTATGAAGAGAAAGGAAAAGAAAAAGAAAAATGGACGGGCCTCTGCAACTCGGCCTAGGCCACTGGCCAGGGCTTTGAGAAGAGCTCAGATATCTGGTCCGGGCTATGCCTGCAGTTGGAGAGGAGAGGAGGCCCGTATACGCATGCATGTTGAATTAGGCCTGGACTGAAAAGTGTGTGGGGGGATGGAGGCCCATCCGGCCCGTACATGCAGGCCGGGGCTGAAAAGTTGGAATGGAGGCCCACCGTCTAAGGGCATGTACAACGGGTCTTTTGGCCCCGTCTCCGTGATGACATATTTATTTGTGAAAAGAACCCTGCCAATGCCAAGAGACGGAGCCGTCGTCGTCTCACGAGACGACGAGGAGAGCTCGTGGCCCGAGGTCGAGTCGCCAGCTCCAGCACCGTTGTATGGTCGCCTCGCCGGCCCCTTGGTCTCGCGGATCCCATGCGCGCACAAGGTTCAGTTTGGGTGCGCCCCAAACTGTCGAGTGGCAAAGCCTCGTCCGCATCTAGGAAGAGCAAGGGTGCCTCACCGGCGGCGGCGGCGG
>Ga0182004_10003234_pt1 | contig 12928 bp, 9 predicted proteins | sample Sormic07211540_1_FD_120479 | JGI IMG/M metagenome (GOLD analysis project Ga0182004, IMG submission 120479) | Endophyte microbial communities from Sorghum bicolor roots, Mead, Nebraska, USA - 072115-40_1 MetaG | ecosystem: Host-associated > Plants > Roots > Unclassified | place: USA: Nebraska... | reverse complement strand
TTTTCAGCAATACCATGGTATTCGAAACCATACAGTTTGTTGCACCAAAATACTTCATGGTATTCTAAAACTAAAGTATTTCACAAAACCATAGTATTTATCTAATAAAACCTCTTACATTTTTTGATAGGTATTAAGTGTTACATTTGGTTTGTTTTAAGTCAAACATTGCAATCTTTGACCAACCATTTTAAATTTTTTTATAGTTTTACAATATATATGAATTACATATTATGATAGTATTTATCATAATAAATCTAAAAATATAAATATTATGACATGAAACTATATATCTTTTTTGAAATCAATGATAAAAAACACACACGTTTGACTTAGGACACTTAATAAAAAATAGAGGGAGTACTTTGTATCAATTAGGGCCTTCACGTTGTCGCCAGGGTTGGTTTATGTATCAGTGCGTGAATGTGTAATTAGTCACATGCATTTATAGTTAGCTTGTTATAGCATCTCCAACAGTTTATTATCTTGATTTTTATCCTTAATTTTTTGATAAAACAAGACAAAATCAACTCTAATAGTTTGGCATCTTCTCTCCTCATCTTTTCCATTCTCATAAAATTTTATCTCGAGCGCGCATATATGCGCACATCCAGAGAAAGACAGGGTTCTTGAAAGGGCTTAAATGCATACAAAAACAAATTCATGCAAAAACAAATTCAGAGTTCCCGATATAAAACATGAGACGAGTTGTAGGAGTGTCGAGAAAAAAAACTTTTAAGATAGAAATATAGAAAACTCTTGGCCTTATATTAATTTAGGAATTGAAAAACATCATATTTTAGGAACAAAATATGAAGATCTCTCAAACATGCTCTTAGTTTGTGCTAATGATAGTCGTTAGGAATAAGTCAAGTACGACGAAAAGCTAGCACAGGTAGCTATTGCATGAGCACGGCGTATATGTGGGGTGGCTTGTGTTCGATCTCAGCCTGGTGGAGCACTATAGCTCCTTGCGGATCGTACTTGTTACTTGCATCTCTCATGGTTTTTCAATTAGCCTGATTTAGTGATTAATACCATGGTATCCATGGGATAGGCGATTCTGATATACTCCTGCTTGCATTGTTAGCAAGAGGAGATGCAATACCGTAAATAGATTAGGTTGCACAGCAAACTCATGATCTGTCGTAACTCGTAAGAATGTTAACTGAATGCATCCTTGTTGAAAACAGGGAAGAGGGACAGACATTGACTAGTTTTATTTATCACTGTATCTCGCATCCTAGAATTACTTTGGTTCTATTATCCCTACTACCTGAAAGTTATTCTGAATACAAGTGAACTAATGGATTCATAACGATGTAAGCCCTCAGAGCGAAAATTCAAGGTTTAACTATGATCCGTGGATGCTTGGCCTCGCTGGGAACGATCATGAGCGGCGTGTATGAGGTATCGGAGTAGTCGCCGGAGTCGCCGAGCTCGACGATGCGATCCAGTTCGTTGATCTACCTGTTGAGGTCGTGGAAGCGGAAGCGGAGGTGGAAGCGGAGGCGTGATGCTCGCCGAGGTCGTCCTCGATCTGGATATCGGCGACCCTGTCGCCGATGTCGCGGAGGGCCTGCTCCTCCCGCTTCATCCTGATGAAGTTGTTCATCATCCACTGCGCCATCGCCTCGTTGCGATGAGCCATGGCGGCTGCCGGCTGGTCGGGTGATAACAGCGGCGACGGCGACGGCGGCGGCGGCGGCGGCGGCGGCGAGTTCCTCGAGCTGAGCAAGGGTTTGGGAAGAGAGGTGTCTGGGTTCAATCGGGTTCGGGAGGATTTGCTGCTGGTTGGGCTTGACGTCAAGATAATAAAGGCCTTGATTTTTGAACGGCTTGCGTCCGGACTCTGGAACCGACTTGTCTCCTAGTCGGTTAGTCACGTCTGGTGGGGATCCAACGGTCCAGATCGATGGAGATACGTTGGAGGTAACATCTATCGATAGAGCTGACAAATTCGAACGCTCCACGAGACGTGGAGCCCTTGCCATCAACCTCTTCATGCGCTGGCAACATCAACAGTTCCTGATCAAATCCGAGTTGTCGGGCATGGACCCAAATTCACAAATTGTGGCATTGTTTAGTTCACTCAAAAAAACCAACTTTTTTTAAAGATTTTTTGTCACATCGAATCTTGCAGCACATACATAACATATTAAATATAGATAAAAATAAAAACTAATTACACAGTTTATCTGTAAAAATTGCGAGACGAATTTTTTAAGCCTAGTTATTTTATAATTAAACAATGTTTATTAAATAAAAATAAAAGTACTACAATATTGAAATTTAAAAAAATTTAGATCTAAACGAGACATTACAACGATTAAGTTGCTGTCCGGCAAGTTGTGGCGTGGGTGAGCAGGTTCCATCGTTCCATCATCGCAGTAAGAGGACGTCATATGTGCAGAAGCCTCTTCATTTGACGGTTGCTCGTCTTAGGGCTTGTTTAGTTCGCAGAAAATTTTATAAAATTTTTCACATTCTTCGTCACATCGAATCTTTAGACGTATACATGGAGTATTAAATATAGACGAAAATAAAAACTAATTGCACAGTTTAGTCAGAATTGACGAGACGAATCTTTTGAGTCTAGTTAGTCCATGATTGGACAATATTTATCAAATACAAACGAAAGTGCTACAGTGTTGATTTGCCAAAAAAATTTGAAACTAAACAAGGCCAGCCTGTTTGATTGAATGTGTTAAAGTTTAACAGATATATTATAGTATTTTTGTTTTATTTAATAATTAGTGTTCAGTTATAAACTAATTAGGTTTAAAAGATTCGTCTCATAAATTATTCTCTAGCTATGTTTTTAGTTTTATAAATAATCTATATTTAATACATCATACATGTGTGCAAACATTCGATGTGATGGTAATTAAAGTTTACCAAACCAAACATGGCTTTAGTTTTATATTCCTGAGGGCGATCATTATGAATTTGTTATTAGCATTGCATACAAATTGATCAAGTACGAATATCTTAGCACTGATCGAGCTAAACTAATATCGTTAAGCTCAAATACTTAATCAAGCATTATTTCAAAGAGCCTTCGCAAAAAAAACATTGTTATTTTAAAGAGGACGAGGAACTGGTGAAGGATGACTCTCCCTGACCATCAACAAGTGGCGAAGCTAGAGCAAATTCGAGAGGGGTGCAGCTGCCTTGTAGATATATAGATTTGAATCATAATCATGGTGGAATTTTAACCATATTCATTGATATTTAAAATTTTAGTAGGTGCATCCGCATCCGCATCCACCATCTTATAAGTGGCGCTTCGCCACTGCCATCGACTCCAACCACCAGTAGGCGGTGCTCGTTAATATACCGAGGTACAATATATTTAGAGAGATAGTTTTTTTATCATGTAATATAGAGCATTTTAGAAATCTTAAGACAAATTAAGAGAACATAAATGATGATTATATTTTTGTTTTTTCTAATTAGACGCTATCATCAACTTGATTAATGATGATTGGCTGATAAATAAAAACATTTCATGTAAAATTGGATTTTGTCCTCTAAAATACATTATATTTGAGGACAAATTTTAAATACTAAAATAAACTATATTAAGGATAGAGAGAGTTAGGTAGAGAACATATATAGCATTCTAATAATGTTGTATCTATAGATTAAGAGAAAGATTAATGTCATACCAATGATTACCTTGCTTCCATGAGTAGTTCTGTTCTTAGCAGTCCTTATTGCAACGGCTACGATTTTCTCAACATGTAATGCTGATGGTAACTCGTAGAATGCAACTAGGCGCCAAACCGGAATACTTGTTCCTACGAATAATTTTTTATGACATATTAAACGTTTGTTTTGAACTGATTTTTTATGTTCAAACTTGAACATATTCCTTTCTTTTTGTGCATGTCTTTGTTTTTTGTTCAGATTTGAAGTTTTTTACACCAAAGTTCCAAGTGCATACATCATATGTTCGCATTACTAATCGATTTTTTTTTTGCGAGCGCATTACTAATCGATTTGTTGTTGCTCTCTTGCGTGGTGCCTATTATCAGGTGGAGATGGTGCATGCTTCCCTTTTTTTTTGACTTGCGCTTATGGAATAGTACATCAAGGATGAATGCAGAAGGACAAAGCCAGGGAGCGTGTTTAGTTCTCAAAAAAATTTGCAAAATTTTTTAGATTATCTGTCACATCAAATCTTATGTAAGAAATATTAAATATAGATAAAAATAATAATTAATTACATATTTTACCTATAATTTGCGAGACAAATCTTTTGAGCCTAGTTATTCCATGATTAAATAATATTTGTCAAATACAAACGAAAGTGGTATAATGATCATTTTGAAAAAAAAAAATGAAACTAAACAAGGCCCCAAATTGCAAAGTCAACTATTGCTGCTACACTTAACTGCCCCGTGATGAATGCAAGTACTCATGTTTGCACAGTTCTTGATGTATTATGTAAAAAAGGGAAGAATTAAAACCATAAGCGCAAGTCCTTAGTCTTAGTTTGCTGAATTTGGACATATCCTTAGTCTTAGTTGCTTAGGGTCTTACGCCCCGTTTGGTTCGTCGCGGTAAACTTCAACTTCTGTTACATCGAATGTTGGACATATGCATGAAGTACTAAACATAGATTATTTACGAAACTAAAAACACAGTTAGAAAATAATTTATGAGACAAATCTTTTGAGTCTAATTAGTCCATGATTGAACATTAAGTATCAAATAAAACAAAAAACCTATAGTACATATTAAACTTTAACACCTTTATCCAAATAGGCCCTTAATTCCTACCATGATCTTGGAAAGGCTGACAACATTCACTTTCACTGATCTTACCTAGAAAAACAACTTCATTTCCTCTGAAGTTTTGCTGCCACCAAACACTATGATAGTTCTGCCAACAAAGTAGGATCCAAAATCAATAAGCACCTAAAAGAAATATAGCACATAGTACGCCTTAAAGAAAAGCTTTGCACAGTAGGTGTGGTAAGCACCAAGTGAGAGAAAAATCTTCGCAAATAGTAGTACACGGAGAAAGTATGTACGGGACATTTAGAAAATCACATGGTGCAAGAACTAACACCAATACCAACATTTTGGTGTGGATGTGCCAAGTTTTAACCCTTCATCATATCTGGAATATGGACCAATAGAAAATGTACGGATTATTAGAAAACATATGTATCGCTCCCTTTCTCCTTTCCCACGACGAGGAGCAGAGCTGCCATCGCCACCCTTGTGCGCGCAAGCGTGCACGTCTTTGGCCCTTGGTTGCGACATCTCTAGGACTCTACCACCCGCGACATCATGCGGCGCTCGCCATGTCTGCTTGGTCCGCCGCGCCCGCGCCGACCCACGTTCGTTTGTCAATTGGTTGTCGTCACCAGCGTTTCAGGAGTGCTTTCCAGGGGCCGTGGTTGGGCGTCGATGCGTCGTAGATGGAATTGGCAATGGGAGAAGATGATCGATCCCCATATTCCTCCGAAGACAAATTTTTGGGAAAAGACTCTGGTCCAGATCCTCGAAGCTGTGACCTGTGACTGGAGGATCCCGCACCTCGTCAAAGGCCACCAGTGGGTGCGTTGAAGCCTTGAAGTGATTGTATGCGTTGGATCATGGTGAAGCCTCTCCAAAATAGATCCTAGTCGTTGGTTTTCACGTGGTGGTTTTTTTTTTTGACAAAATCCTGTGTTTACTGAGGAAATGTTATCTCCGCTAGGGACAAAAATTTAGGTAGACTAAGGCCTTGTTTAGTTCGCAAAAATTTTCAAGATTCTCCGTCACATCGAATCTTTGGTCGCATGCATGGAGCTTTAAATATAGATGAAAATAAAAACTAATTGCACAGTTTACCTGTAATTTGTGAGACGAATCTTTTGAGCCTAGTTATTCCATAATTGGACAATGTTTGTCAAATAAAAACGAAAGTGCTACAGTAGCCAAAAACTGATCTGAAAACTTTTTAGATTTCACTACCGTAACACTTTCGTTTGTATTTAATAATTACTATCTAATTATAGACTTAACTAATCTCAAAAGATTTGTCTTGCGATTTACAGGTAAACTGTGTAATTAGTTATTTTCTATCTATATTTAATGATCCATGTATGTGCCGCAAGATTCGATGTGACGAAGAATCTTGATTTTTTTTTTAGATTTTGAGGTAAACTATACAAGGCCTGAGTGAAATTCAAACTATGTTTTAATACGTCTATTCATCGCTCGAGTGTTTTGACTCCCGAGGACACAATTTTTTCTTCATTGTCCTCTTCCTCCACCCAACGCGTTGCCACCGCTCACTCCCCATCATCCCACCACGGCATGGTAGGGTCACAGAGCTCCGAGAAACTCTATTGACCAACCTCCTTCCCCTTCCCTCTCTCCTATCGTCGCCATGGCCATGGACGCCCTCGCCCTGACCTGATCAGGTTGCCTCCTATATCACCGAAACCTTAACCACCGCTCTCCCACCATTCCCTTCTAAGTCCATTAGAGTTGGAGAAGAAGAGAAGGAGAGAAAGAGAAGAGACACGAAAAAAATTGAGTGTTAGATTGCACTAAAACACTTGAGTGGTGTATAACATTTCTGTTTTTTCATGTTCCTTAAAGTAGAAATACACAACCTATTTTGTTTGAGTTTATTCATTTAATAATATTTTTATTTTGCAACAAATTAGTAAATAATGCTTTCAGCATTCAAGCGAACAGGACATATAAACAGTGGCATCCTATTAGAGGGTGAATGCTACTACTCCATCCATCCCAAATTGTAAGTCAGGCCTTGTTTAGTTCCAAAACATTTTGCAAAATCGACACTGTATCTTTTTCGTTTGTATTTGACAAATATTGTCCAATCATGGACTAATTAGGTTTTGTCTATATTTAATACTTCATGCATCTGTCTAAAGATTCGATGTGACGGGGAATCTGAAAAATTTTGCAAATTTTTTTGGAACTAAACAAGGCCTCATTCCAAGAATCTTGGAGAGTCAAACTTTTCTAAGTTTAACCAAATTTATATGATAAAATAATTATTATTATGATACCAACTAAGTACATTAGATTTTTCTTTAATTATATTTTTATTATATAATCACTTTATGTTACAAATCTTAGTAATTTTCTCTACAAATTCGGTCAAATATGAAAATGCTTTGACTCTCCAAGATTACAATTTAGGACGGAGGGAGTATCTTTCAATGGTATTTTACATAACGGATGTTTTTATGGTATTTTCCGAATGTCGTGATCACTGCTATGAAACCAATTTTCCCGATTACAAACAGTGGCATTGCCTGCCTGCCTGCCGCCGCCGCCGCTTGTCCACCGCCTGCTTCTTTCTTCCAGCACGCGCCGGGCGCCGCTCTGCACCTCCGGCAAGTGCGCAAAATCTCGCCCCCATGGGTCGTCGGAAGCGGCCCCGCAAGGTGCAGCCGGAGGCGGAGCGAGTCGATCCAGAGCCGGTAGGCGGAGAAGTCGACGACGACTCCACGACGATGAACCCACCAAAGGCGGAGATTTCGGCGGCCGTCGAGTGCGAGGAGGTGTCGGAGGCCGACGAGGAGGATATCGGTAGACTACTGGAGCCATTCACCAGGGACGAGCTCTTGGACCTCCTGACCGACGCCTGCCTCCGTGACCCTGCGCTCCTCGCTCGCGTCGCCGCCTCTGCCGTCTCCGACGCCGCGCATCGCCGCATCTTCGTGCACGGCCTCGGCCCCGGCGCCACCTCCGCGGCGCTGGCTGCCGCATTCGTCCCCTTCGGCGCCCTCGACGAGTGCCACGCCGTTGCCGACCGCGCCACCGGCCGTTGCCGGGGCTACGGCTTCGTCACCTTCCGCCGCCGCTCCGACGCGTGTCGCGCGCTCGCAGATTCTTCCAAGCGCGTGGACGGCCGGCCTGTCGCCTGCCAACTCGCCTCCCTCGGCCCCGCTGCCCCGGCTTCCTCGTTCTCCGACCGCAAGCTGTTCGTGGACAACGTGCCCGAGCGCGCTGGGCGTGACGACCTGAGGGAGCTCTTCTCCAAGTTTGGCGAGATTGAGGAGGGACCCCTCGGCTCTGACCGCGCCACCGGGCTGTTTCGGGGCTACGCCATCTTCGTCTACAAGACGCCTGAGGGCCTCAGGAAGGCACTGGATGAGCCCACCAAGGTGTTCGACGGGTGCGAGCTCCATTGCCGGCTCGCGCACAGGGCGCGGAAGAGGAAGAGGAAGCAAGCCCCTGCCGCACCCGCGGACAATGGTGAGCAGGGCAATGGAGCAGCTGTTACCTTGCCCACTGTCCAATCCGAGGACACTGCGTTGACACCCAAGCTGCCACTTGTTTGCTCGAACCCACAGATTCGACTGACGACGAAGGGGAGTAGCTCAGCCACAGCCACAGCTACTGTTGCCTTTCGTCGGAATGCCGCCACGGCAGGTGGCGCTGGTATCCTTGGTGCGCCTCCTGTGGTTACTTGTGTTACCTCTTTGCCGGTTCAGAGCACGACAAGGCCGCCTCCGAGTGGAGGTGTATGCTAGAGCTGGTGCTTCGTCCATGGTTCACCATCATCTCTTCAGGTTCAGGGACCAGGACCGCTGAAGGATAGCGGTTTGTCCTCCATGGGCATTTGCACTTTGGCATCCCGAACTGGTCGGTGGTCAGCTAGACCAGGCTTGATCCAGCATACCTGGGAAGATAGGTAAAAATAACGTGGCATTTTGGTAGGCAAGGATTGGAATGGAACATGACACCGAGTGAGTCAAGCAGGGACTCGATGCTGCTACTTTCTTACTGAACCAAGGAACTGCAACCTTGGTTATTTCAGTGCATCTCATGATTTTTCAATCAGCATGATCAAGTGATTCTAATCACAGGAGAAGTGATTGTAAATTCGTGATATCTAGTCATTAGGGAAATGCAATTTTGTAAATAGTTTAGTTTGCAGAGCAAGCTCGTGATCTGACTGTTAACTGAATGCATCCTTTCTGAAAACAGGGAAGGGAAACCTTGGACTTGTTTATCACTGTATCTTGCACCCTACAATTACTTTGGTTCTTATTATCTCTATCTGAAAGTTACTCTTGTATCAGTGATTCTTTTTCAGAGCAGAACTCCATGTTTAACTGGATTCTTTCTGGGTAGCAATCTTGAGAACATGAGCAGACACGAAATGCTCGAAGTAGCTATGAATATACAGTAGCTTGTTCTCAAGCAGGCTTTTGATGCCCTGTGTGTAAATAGGGTTTTTATTAGGTTTTGGTAGAGATGTGAACTACCTCATCAAAACTTCCCCATCTTCTAAACAGGCTACGTTTTGAGCATCTTTTGTCTCAATTAGTCAATCCCCGGACATTGATGAATAAATTTGAAATGGCAGGTGCAAGAATCCATGATGACAGCGTTTTGGGCCGATCTGAAACTAAGGTCTTTATGGTAATGGCAAGATGACAGCGTTTTGGGCCGATCTTTGGTGCGGCACTCACACCATGATGGAAGCTTTCCCAGCTCTTTTTAGTCACACTCTAAAACCGAATCTTCTGTTGCTAAAGCCCCTGCTCTCCTCTGTTAATCACTCAGTCTGATGCACCTGACTTATTAGGAGTTTTGAGAAGCAATGGCAAACCCCCAAATACGAAGGATCATTACAATCTGTGTGCTTTTGATTCCTTTTGAGAACAATGCTTCTGCACCCGCCATCTGGAAAAACTTTGCATCTCGAAAAAGTTGTTTTCTTTCTCAAAAATGTAAATTACTCCATCCACAGCTATACAAACGCTCGCCTTTACTAATAATAACTATTGCCGTCTCGCTTAGCTGCCGGTGACGGTTACCGTTGGTTTCCTAAAAAAAATCCAAGATGAAAAAGCCGTGTCCCTTTCTGATTGGATTTTGGTGTCCCTTTCTGATTGAATAAAAAAGCAAGATACCATGTGTGAGCATGAAGCTACAGTCTCCTTGTTTGAATTTTCTCCACGCTTTTGCACTGTACCTGATACACAAATGTCGGGCCTTTAGGCCTTGTTTAGTTTCTTTTAGAAATTTTTTCGCGACACTGTAGCACTTTCATTTGTTTGTGGTAATTATTGTCTAATTATGGACTAACTAGACTCAAAAGATTCGTCTCGTAAATTTCGACCAAACTGTGCAATTAGTTTTTATTTTCGTTTATATTTAATACTCTATGCATGCGTGAAAAGATTCGATGTGATGTGGAATCTTGAAAAGTTTTTGGATTTTGGGTGGAAGTAAACAAGCCATTTCTGTTGAAAAACCCAACACGAGCGTGATTCATCACAACATTACTTTTGGAACAACGGACGTAGCGTGTTCATGCTCCGTTACCCGGCCACGCATGGCAGCAGAGTGGCTGTTGACCAAAGGCAGCTAGAAAAGTGGCCAACGAGAGGGTCTACCGTAGAGCAGCTCCGGCGCGCACAGCACAACCCACTTTTTCGAGACGGGCGTGAGCGTCGCCATGGCACGCGGCGCGGAAAAGGTGTTCGATGAAATGCCGCTGCGGGGGGTGCTCACACCTCCACGGCGTCGTTTGGCCGGTCGTTCGATGGAAGGCCTCCGACCGAGAGGGTCGGCGCTGGGTGCGCCCGCCGTGGTCCGCCGGGCAGGACGGCACAGGCGCACGGTCCGCTCCCGGCGCGCCGCGGACGGGCCACGGAATGGCAGAGCAGCAAACCTGCCATCTGGGACGGATGAATCGTGATAAAAGTCGATGACACATGGCTTGCGCTTCTGCGCATCAGTCAATCACATCCTGGCAAAGGTAACGCGCTTTTGCGCTTCAGGTATTTCTTCTGTTCGGGCATATGCTCCGCCGTCACTCGGTCGGTCCACCTTCCTGTGCTCCTGCTAGAGGCCGCCATCTGGAGGCAGGGCACAGAGGAAAAACTCTGACGACGCCACGTTGCGGTGATTCTGTTCTTGGAATCGGTTGGGGGCCATTACCTGACTGGTACCGCACTCGTATGTCGGGCTGGATTAGGATTTCATGGTTTATTCCTTTGATATCGTGTCGTTCCTGGACGCAATTTCAGTAGATAGCTTTCGCTCTATGGTGTTGGTGGGAATACTGGAATCGTTAAGCATGACTGGTGGTTTGCGAGAGGCGGCTCTGGATTCTGATGCTCTGTGAGGTCACTAGCATCGGTCTTGATTGAATCAGTAATCATTTGTATGTCAGGTGGTAAAAACTGCCTCCTAGGTCGTAGCATTGCTATGCACCAGGAACATACAAAACCAATGCTGAGTAGTTTTCCTTATCAAGGAGGCAGGAACATATAGTTGGAATATATTTATCACATTTCACGTAGTAAGTGAATTTTTCACATTTCACATAGTAAGTGACATTCTCACATTTCACATAGTAAGTGAAATTCATTTCTAGCATAGTCAAATCTTGTACAGGTGGGAAAGTAATCTAGAAATTAAGGTCCAGCGTTTACTACCCATTCGGTGTGCTTGGCCTCGTGCAGAATTCCGTCAGTCCTCCTGTAGAGGAGGTTATTCTAATATCATCTAATATATCGTCTGCCACCACACCCATTCTCCCTTTGGCAGTTGAAGAACACTGAGGCCACAGGTGGTCCTAGATTGTAGAATGCTGAGAAGTCTCTTGTGTTGAAATTTTGCCTCCATCCTGGCGCATAAATAGTTTGCCGGACAGATTGGCGGAAGAGCACAAAGACGAAGCGATGTATTCCAGCACTTGGCTTTGGACTTTCATAGCTTACTACCTCATTTCCTGAAATATAGTTTGAATAAAACCAATCAGAACAAATTCATGCAAGTATCATATCTAGACTTTGCAAATAGATAGTCATGTTGCACAAGCCTAAGGCAGTTATTCAAATATTTATCTTCAACAAAATTTGTAAATATGTCAATATAAACTGCTTAGTGTGATATTGTCCTAGTCTTTGGTAACTAATATATGAACCCTTTCATCAGTTACAGCTTGCATTATTTGGGTTCTAAAAAAAGGCACAGCATGTTTTGTTTTGTCATTTTAGGTTGAAACAAACATTCAAGTACGGAATGCGAAATGTAGGAGGACTACGGAAACTCACCATAGCTCACATTTGTTGATTCTGGAATATCTGTCACCAACCTGCATGCATGAATTTCTGTGTAAGCAATTTGTTTGCTTTGTTTTTATACAAGAAGAATACACATGTGATGGAAAATCACATTTATCACTTATGTTTCAGGTCTTACCAGTGAAGGTACTCTCTTTTCGTTGGATTGCTTGGACTTGGTGAGTCGGGATCCACCATCACCTAGTGGTAAGTTTGTTATCTTCTTTAGAAACATAAGAAATAATGCTTCATGTAGATGTGATTTTACTAAACGAAGCAGTAAATGGTGTAGATCCATATACATTTATCTTAAAATGACACTATATTTGTCTGTTTTTATAAAGCAAATTATGTTGTTCTTTTAGATTAATATTAGTGCATGATTGGATTATGAGCCATCTGAGCTGTCATTTTTTTTAAAACAAACTGAAGTGTGGTGAACTTTATCTATTCCAATGTTAGTGGCTTCTGTTAAGGTAAGATATTTAGATTATTCACATTTGTTGCTGGAGGTAATCATCATGGTTTTAGATTCCTAGATACTAGGTAGTTGGATGCATATATATTATATTGATTTTCATTCAGTACCTGCGAACGTGCTGGTATATTTGTTGACACTAGATAAAAAGAAGACAAACATCTCTATAGATTATACTTATTTTTCCAATCATTACAAACAACATCCGAATCTGTATGGTCAAAATTCATGACTTTCAGTGATCTATAATGCTGAAAGCAACTTCTGTAAGGACGTACTCTGAACTGTTACATTCCTGTTAAGAAGTGTATTATGTTTCGTTTGTACAAAAGACACTAAGCCAGTGATCTAATTTGGTTCCTTAACTTGAAGAATAACTTGC
>Ga0182004_10003233_pt1 | contig 12930 bp, 9 predicted proteins | sample Sormic07211540_1_FD_120479 | JGI IMG/M metagenome (GOLD analysis project Ga0182004, IMG submission 120479) | Endophyte microbial communities from Sorghum bicolor roots, Mead, Nebraska, USA - 072115-40_1 MetaG | ecosystem: Host-associated > Plants > Roots > Unclassified | place: USA: Nebraska... | reverse complement strand
TGTAGCACTTTCGTTTGTTTGTGACAAATATTATCCAATTATGGACTAACTAAGATCAAAAGATTCATCTCGCGATTTCCAGCTGAACTGTGTAATTAGTTTTTGCTTTCGTCTATATTTAATAGTTCATGCATGTGCCGCAAGATTCGATGTGACGGGAAATCTTGAAAACTTTTTGCTTTTTGGGTGAACTAAACAAGGCTCTGGGCACAGTGCTCATCATCATGGGCCTCTACGCTGTGCTCTGGGGCAAGGGGCATGAGGCGGCGCCCAAGGTCGGTGGCAGCGAGCACCCCACCACCAGCAGCAGCGGCGACGACTCCGTCTGATCTCAACGACAAGCAGCGAAGCGTGACTCCGTCTGATTGCATCGACCTAGCTAGAGACGACGACGGTCGTAATCAATTAATTAATGGGAAGAACATGTATATATCACCCTGCTTCGTACGTCACCTTATAAGTAGTACTGTGGTAAACATATATGCTTCACGTTCTGAGAACTTCGTCGGTGCTTCAATGAAGCTGACTCTTGTTCAACTTTAGATTATTCTCTATGTATCTGCATGAATGGGTTGATGTGATTCCACTGCTGTGTTCAAGCATAGATTGGTCTTGCCGATGAACAAGGTCCAGTCAGTCAACAAGTGCCACCGGACTACCGGAGGGAGCAGCTACTATGTTAGTTTCTTAATTATATGTTTTCTGTTGTCACTCCTATATGTATATGTTTTATTTTTCTCTGTTATCCTATGCTGCCTTTGATGTTACCCCAATCTGCGTAGCCAATAAAAAAAAGTTATTGATGCGTTAGATTACCTGTGCTTTGATGTCGGAGATGGTCATTAGGTCCTGAACGAGAACACAAAGTGTCAGAAAAGACACTCGGCCAAGAACTCAACAAAGAAGACTCTGTGCCGAGTGTTTTTTCTTCGTTCTTTGCCGAGTGTTAAACGAAAAACACTCAGCAAAAAAAAATTTAATCAAAATTTAAAGCCCTAAACGAATTCAAATAAAAAAGTTTTCGACTACAAAGTTGTATAACTTTTCAAGATCTATAATATTTATTTTGGTCATTTCTTCATTTGACAAAGTGAAAATAAATTTGTTCACAAATTTTACATCTCTCACTCTTTTAGTTTATGAAACTACAAGAGAGATATATAAGATTTGTAAAAAAATATTAGAATCACCATGTTGGATGAACAAATGATCAAACAACCAAAATAAACTTTGTAGATCTTAAGTTACAAAATTTTGTATTTGGAAACTTTTTCATTTGAGTCCATCTTGTTATGCAAAACTGCATCTTTATTCAAAATTTTTAAATTTTGAATTTTTCAAATGACCTCGGATGAAAAAACTTCCTAAATAAACTTTCTAAATCTCAAAGAGTTATGAAACTTTATAGTTGACAATTTTTTGATTTAAAATCATCTTGTCATTCAAAAACTACGTTTGAATTTCTTAAATTTAAAATTCAAATTTTATAAACGACATCGGATGGAGAAACTCCCTTAATAAAAATTGTAGATCTCAGAAAGTTATGAAACTTTATAGTTGACAACTTTTTGATTTGAAATCATCTTATCATGCAAAAACTACATTTGAATTTCTCAAATTTGAAATTCAAATTTTATAAACGACCTCTGATGGAGAAACTCCCTTAATAACTGTAGATCTTTTATGAAACTTTATAGTTGATAACTTTTTGATTTGAAATGATCTTGTCATGCAAAAACTACGTTTGTATTTCTCAAATTTGAAATTCAAATTTTGCAAATGACCTCGGATGGAGAAACTTTCTTAATGAAAATTGTAGATCTCAAAAAGTTATGATACTTTTTAGTTGATCACTTTTTGATTTAAAATCGTTTAGGGCCTCAAACAATAAATTTACATATGATTTGGTATAATATATGAGGAATTGAAATGCAATATAGACACAAATAACAGTGTGGTGAAGTGGTTATTGAGGGAGACACGTGTAAAAACTACGTTTGAATTTCTCAAATTTGAAATTCAAATTTTGTAAACGACCTCCGATGGAGAAACTCTCTTAATAAATATAGATCTTAAAAAGTTATGAAACTTTATAGTTGACAACTTTTTGTTTTAAAAATCATCTTGTCATGCAAAAACTATGTTTGAATTTCTCAAATTTAAAATTCAAATTTTATAAATGACTTTGGATGGAGAAACTTTCTTAATGAAAATTGTAGATCTTAAAAAGTTATGAAACCCTGTAATTGACCACTTTTTGATTTGAAATCGTTTAAGGCCTCAAACAATTAATTTACATATGATTTGGTATAATATATGAGGAAATGAAATGTAATATAAATACAAGTAATAGTGTGGTTCAATGGTTATTGAGGGAGACATGCGAGAGGAAGGTAACGGGTTCGAATCTCACTGGTCGCATAGCTGCAAAATTTGCGCAAAATAATACCATGACTTGCGACTTCGATAGAGACGGGCGAGCACTGGCTATTGGAGGTCTTCTCCGAAAAAAAATCCTTTTTCCTAGGTTTTTTTTGTTTATATCTTTGTCGAGTGTCGGGGTTTGCCGAGTGCCTTTGCCGAATAGGGCTTTGTCGAGACCCCTTTGCGGAGTGCGGCACTCGGCAAAACCTTTGTCGAGTGCAAATGTGGCTTTGCCGAGTGTCTACTAGTGATTTTTTGTTTTATTACATGACATTAAAGAAATTCTCATGTTAAGGACTATAAGAGCATCTCTAAGAGACTAGGTAAAATTATATTCTAAACTACAAGATTTAGCCATTGTGTAAAATAAAAAACTCACTCAAAGTATAGAGTTCTACAACAGCTTTTGTATATGATAGCTAGTGAGGACGACATGCTATATATGATAAGCAAAAGTTTAGGAATAGCAAACTTACTATTTTAGCAAACCAGATAGCACATCTATTGGACTTTAATTTTTGCTTTGAAAATATAAAAATAGGCTAGATAATATGAATAACATATCTGTTGGAGTTGCTCTAAGGCTCTATGCTTTTATGATGGTAGATACAAACATTAGTTTTATATGTTGCAGACTTTTTAACTATAGTTAGTCACGATGGGAATTGTATTCATTACAACCTTATATATGTCTTTCAAACTATGGATTGCTTTTTTTTGTGGTAACAGGAGGGTTTGCCCCCTACTGAGAATATATTAAAACCAAAAGCGCTTAATACAAACAAGATCAAGATAAAAAAACGAAAAGAAGAAAATCAAAAGGATTACACAAGGTACGGTTGTCTAGCCATAAGGCTATTGCATGATGAAATTTGGATCTTGCTCGTAGCACAACTAGAAGCAATTGTCAAGCGATGGTCCCATTGAAGGTGAAGCCATTGCGTTGACAGCAGATTGCTCAGATTGCTCAGTACATTATGTTTTTTATATTTATTAGTATAATGCCCATGCTAACATTACGGTAGCATATTTTAGAAATATACATAAAAACAGTTACATAAGGTTTTATGTTCCCATAGACCAAAATGAGTTATTATGTTGATTCCACAACCACATCCATAAAGCAATATCATAACTTTATGTGACCATAATAACACGCTTGAGAATTCATGAATGTCTTCAGAAATATTGTCTTTGGCTTCATTCCCTTTGAACTTCAGTAAAATCAAATAAATTTCGGGTGCTTATTGTACCTCCATTCTCACTACTACAACTCGGGTTTGTAGGGGAGGCTCCTAAGCATTTGTAGGGGCAGGCGTCCCTACAAATTCGATTTATAGGGACAACTTATGATTTGTATCCATTTTGCAGAAATCACAAATTCAAGCTAAAAAATAGCAATTTTTTTCTTAATCCAGGAAGGTCCCCAACGGTCAACCACCCACCTGCATTTTTCGCAGCCCACAAGGCCACAAGTCACATCATTTTTCGCATGGTACTTCTCTAACCACTGCATCTCACACTCATTTGTGTCTATAATGGATTTCTATTCTCCTTACATTATCCTGAAATGGACTTAAATTGAGTGTTTGAGACCCTAAACGAATTTAAATGAAAAAAGTTATCAATAACAAGTTGTATACTTTTCGAGAACTACAACTTTCGTTTTTGTTGTTTCTCCATCCGAGATTGTTTGAAAACTTTTAATTTCAAATGTTTGAGATTTAGACGTAATTATCCTCAACTAGATGATTTCAAATGAAAAAAAGTTGTCAACTATAAAGTTGCATAACTTTTTTGAGATCTACAACTTTCGATTTGGTTGTTTCTCCATTTAAGGTCATTTGAAAAATTCAAATTTGAAATTTAAGAAATTCAAACATAGTTTTTATTGACAAGATGATTTCAAATGAAAAGGTTATCAACTATAAAGTTATATAACTTTTTGAGATGTACTACTTTCATTTTGGTTGTTTCTCCATAGGAGATCATTTGAAAAAAATCAAATTTCAAATTTGAGAAAGTAATGGATTGTCTTCCTTAACAAAATGATTTCAAATGAAAAGTTGTCAACTACTAAGTTGTATAACCTTTTAGGATCTATAACTTTTGTTTTGGTCATATTTTCATGTGACTTTGTTTGAACAATTCATAATTTGAATTTCAAAAAATGACTACTTAAACAATATTTTAAAATAGTAGATGATTTCATCTGAAAAAGTCATCAGAGTAAAAGTTACAGAACTCATCAACATGTATAACTTTTATTTTGGTCATTTGTTCATCTGACAAAGTGGTAGTATACATGGCTAATTCTTGCTTGTGGATCAACATGCAGCACTAGTCGTTGGACCTGGGAATAAAACTGACTTTAGTCCCGGGCCCAAAGGCATCCGAGACTAAAGCTCAAAACCGTTGCTCGGTTCTCTACTAGTGGAGTGTGGTCAAATGGGACACCTTGCTTTGGGGTGTTCTAAAAAGCTTGAGAAGAAGGTTCAAGTAAGTGACAAAAAGCAAGCTGACAAGATGCAGAAGATGAACAAGAAGAAAGCTCCATCAAAGAGAGTTTGCTACTTATGATGGGAGAAAGGACACATGGCTAATTCTTGTCCAAAGGTAACACTCCTAAGCCTATTGATAATTCTATGCTTAGGAACGATGGTAGTGGTACCTCATTGGTGGCTAACAAATTGTCCCGCTACTCGGCAAAGTGGATGCTTAATTATGTTGCTTCTAACTTAAGAGGAACTAACTCGGATTAGGTAATTAGTGGATGATTGTTCGTTGGTACCATTGGCATTCATGGTTTAATTCAAATTGATTCGTATTGATCATTATATGTTTAGGCAGCAGCTGTGACTGTGAGTGATGGTGACGATGCACGCGTTTGGCGTGTCGTGTTTGGCGCTGCCGATTCATCACTGCGAGACTCAGTTTCGTCTTCAGATTGAGCAGTGCGTAGAGTACGTGCCATCGGCTTGATGAATCCAAGTTTGCATAAAAGTAAACACTTCAGTGGCAACCAATAAATGGCGCGTTGTGTTGGCGCTGCGTATTCAAGCCTTTTCGTTTGAGTTTATTATGTCAGTTATTTAGCAGTGTTTTTCTCATAACAAATCAATCAAAGTACTTTATAGTTCAGCATTTTGTGTACCATCGCCACCATGGCAATTGAAGTTTGCATTGCATCCGTCGTCCTCCTCTTATCTCTTGTCTTGTGGTTACAACGGGCAGCAACGACGGATCCGGGCAGAAAAAGTTCATGTACCGTCGGCGGTGAGACAGGAGGAGCACGTTAGGTACCGGTAACTCGGTAAGGAGGTGCTGGAAATTGCCACACAGAAGAATCCACCACACCTTGGGGTATATATAAGTACCAGTAGAGATAGTGCTTCATCGTCTTCCATCTCCTCTCAGGGCAACATGGTAGCAGGTTTTGCCACCCAAATGATGAGCCCCGCGGTGGCCTTTCGTAAGGTTTGTCAGGCACAGCACGCCAACGGACTTGCGTCAGTATTGTCAATCGGTACGTCAGTGCCGCCTAATTGTGTTTTACAAGATCAATACGCGGACTATTACTTCGGTATCATCAGCCAGAGCCACCACCACGTCGGCCTAAAAAAGAAGCTGCATAAATTATGTATGTACTAGGTAGTGTGCCCGTGCGTTGCTACGGGATAGGTAATATTTTGTACTAAAAACACATGGATCACATGATAACATAATAATATTGTAAAAATTAAATATCAACACTAAAATAACATTTAATCAAAAAAGTTTGGGTAATACTATATACAGGTTTAAGTATATATATAAATATTAGTGTCTGTCATGTGAGTACGTAATACTACGAGTCCTTCTACAAAACCTTAAAACAAAATATGGTATACTCAAGTATGGTATATTTACCGTATAAATATATGTAACATTAGGACTATTCCACATAAACATATACGGTAGAATAATGTATCGAGTGTGTGTCAAGATTCACCATCAATAATATATAAAAATAGTTAAATCATAAATATTATTATTGTAAGCAACAATAACTCTGAGTTAGTTACTCATGTATGCGGTGCATTGCTACATGAAGAACCATATTACACATTGCAATATGATCAATGTCCAATTAGACTTAAGAATAATCTTATGTTCATATTCGTGTTGTATATATCCACAACTATATTCCAATATTATCATTTACAATTATTCTTTAACTACTGATATAGCAAACATACAGTTATACGTATGGCTATACCAAGGAAAGTGTCCGTTCAAAGAAAAAGAACAGGTAAAGTGCAGCAATTCGGCTGCCTTATGGCTGCAAATTTCATCTAGAGTGGGCAGATTTAAAATAGCATATGTATCATCAATTCACCCGTTAGAGTATAAGAATTCTAAACTACAATCAAATTATATATATTCAATTATTCATTCACAAGGTGGCTTAGCCGGTGAGCCAGGTCACAGCGTTGTAGAGTACACAACTACATCCCATGACAACATGTATCAGCGTATGCCATACCGATGGAGCACCAGTCCGAGTGTCCCCTTCGTTCTGCACCTATCAATCTCTTTGATATTCCTCTCGCCTGCTATTAACAATTGAGGAGTGAGATCTTTTTAGGCCAAGAACAATCAAAAACATGGTGAGACAACTGAACGGGACATGAAAGCAAGTGGCGTGCATTCTACAGGGTAGTATGAAATAGGTAAAATAAAAATAATTGTTACTTGGTGCATTATATGCCTTCCCCTCTGAAAATGATATGCCCCATTTGGATAGCCTTCCCAGTTCTCAGTGTCAAATTTCCAAGCCTTTATAAACCTGAAGATATTTATCAAGAATGTAGAAATGCAATTTTTAGAGGCTTATACAGTTGCACTGCAAGCAGAATGTGTCAAGAGCTATCCATGTTTTAGTAGCCTTCAGTATAATACAATTTCCATAGGGAACCAATCTCATCAAAGAGTGATAGCTTGTCAGTAGGAGTAGTAAGTTCCTCAAGTTGTTGTACAAAGACAATGACATCATGCTCCTCTTGCTCATCCCTCATAACATCTTCAATTTTAAGAAAGAGGCCCAGTGCTCCACCTCTAGTGAGTGTGCCAGTTTGCTAATGCATTACTGACAAGATAATCATGGTTACCTATCCAAGCATTGTCATACACCCCATTTCTCCTACTACTGAATTGAATATAATACAAAAAATAGGGAACAAAGTAAGGTGACCATACTTAAGCTTGAAAACACTGGCGAAAAAGACAAGTCATGCACTGGGAATAGTCACCGGGAATTGACCATACATACCTAATCAAGAAGTGGTAAACTGCAATGGTGAGAAAGATTAGCACTTGAGCCCATCAACCTCGGTCAGTATAAAGCGACATCTACGGGTAGTACATATTGGCTATAGGATCTGGAAGAACTTGAGCCCTTGCTACCATATTACAGGGAAGGGAAAGATGGATAGCAGATGCACTATCCTTCAGTTTCTCATTACTGACAATATATTTTGTTTTCCAGTCAAATTTTAGAAAGCTCAGACTATAATTATTCAAAACTACAAAGGAAATTCACATTAGTACCCAAAACATATTTGTTTAAAAAAAATGGAAGCCCTATGAATTGTTTTTATTAAAAGTGTTTGTAGCTCAATAACATCTTCAACCTTTCCTGACACTTTTAGCAATATTGTGTCTTTGAAATAATGTGCCCAATAAATCTCATTATTGCCAAAAAAAGTTAAATAGGTCATTAATGGCTTCCAGTTGCTAATCATCCTGAAGAAAAGGTGTTTATAAACCAATAGAATAACCATGGTCCTTTCCTTCAGTAAAAGAACCATAGAGATTAAACAAAAAATATTTTTTATAAAAGCACAAATACACGAGTGGACAAAAAACAATAAGTAACTAATGGTCAAATTTCAGATTTTCTGTTTTTTTTTTCAAATCGGAGAGGACCTTAATTTTAGATTGGAACAATGTTTTACTATATGTGTTTTTTTGCTTCCGAAGGAAAATGGGAGGGCAGGAGGGGGTAGGGAGGCTGCTACCTTCTGATTCAGAGCTTACGAATGCCGTCATACACTAATTTTGTGATTGATGGATGGAATCAACCAATGCACAACCGCAGTAGTAGTACATGATCAGAAATTCAGAAAATGCATCATAAATAGTCAAGCTGTACTCTTGCTAATCTCACGAAATTACTAACAAAATCAGAAGTACCTTGAGAGATAGATTTCTGTTCCACTCATAGTAATCGACTTGAGCTCCTAGTAAGGATTAATAATTCATATTTTTTCCATTATTCATGATGGTAGATCAATAATTCCAAACACTCCTGAGCAAAACATAGCAGATGGCATTAAAGTGATACCAGCATCCAGGAACTACCAAAATGTAGATATTTTCAGGTTTCACAATGGCTTCATTCCCAAATGAATTGGGAAGAAATACCACTTTACAGGCTCATAGTCCAGCCTAGTTTTTTTTAGTTTACGGGAATAGACATCATACTATCGAAAGACTATGGAAACAAATGCATATAAAGCAATAGGTCCAGGATCTTGTTGAGGCAGTAGGTAATGGACAATTTATCTCATGAGCATATAGATACGGTGTACAAAACCAAAAGAAAACAGAGTACAAGACCAAAAGAAAACAGATACTTGTCGAACTACCATACCAGTAGCTGCAAAGTTTTTTGTGAACAAAGGGAATCATTTAAGTGTGGAAGCAAACCTGTACCAATCCTTCCCTCGCTTCCAATGTTTGCCTTCTTTTCCATTGATTTGCAACTTTGCCAGATAAAACTCCACTAAATCTAGAGTGGTCAAACTCTAGCAACACACTAATACTTTGTCGCCTAATTCAGAACTTTTTGGCAGGATATCAAGGAGCAAGGTCATTTCGCCACTGTAATCTGCTTCCATATAAGTATTCTCATCTAAAAGTTCCTCCCACCAGTTGCTTTCCTACAATAAATAATAAAAAGAGACACAAAAAGTAATCAGAACCAAATACTTTGTCATGGAAAGTATTCCACCCATTAGCATAGGTATGCTACAGAATCAGATAGGTTCGTTTGAGACTAAAAAAATAAAAACAGAAAGATAGCTTTGGTACCCTTGTTAGCTAAAAGACCATGATGCAGTGTTCCAAAAAAGCTTTGATGTCCAGCACTGCATGTGTAAAATTTTTCTTATTGCCGTCATGAAAGTATCGCTGTGGTGAGTAGTCATCAGCAGCAACATCCAAAGTGCAGGACCATCTGCTGGAGAACAAAACAAGCAACAACAAATAGCCCCTAATTCAGTTTGGTGGAGGAACCCACTGCCGCCAGCCTGATATGGAGTTGTAGACTGTCCAACCAATCCAATGCATATCTAGGGAAAGCACTTACCGCTGGTGTTGTTGCTGCTGTGCAGCGTGTGGACGGGGATGGCGGGTCCGCTCGCGAGCAGAGATGCGGCCCTGGGCTCTTCCGTAAGCTGCGAGCAGAGATGGTGTTGCTGCTGCTGCCGAGCATGATGATGAAGGATGGCGCCCATCGCAAGCATATCCAGGTGCCGCCCAAGAGGGGAAGCAGCTGGGGGAGGGAAAAATCGGGCTGCGCCACTCACTTTCGGGTTCCAATGGATCTGGGAGGTGTCGTCCTCCTTACTGCTGGCCAGAGGACGTGGATGCGGGGAGGCCGGTGTAGGGGTCGCAGGCATCGCGTCCCGTGCGGCTTGGCGAGGTGGGAGCTGGGCGTCGTAGAACCCAGGTTCCATGGCGATGTAGTCCCCGTCCACCCGCTGCGCATGAGTGCGGCTCGGTCGACTGAGGCAGGATCGGAGCAGGTGATGGGGCAGGCCCGTGCAACACCGGAGTTGTACACGCTGAAGTCGCGCCGTCACGTAGGCGTGCCGGGATAGCGCTTTGTGTCACCGGATCTGCACGTCTGGTGCGTGTAGAGGCGTTGGGCGAGAGGAGAAGGCGCGAGCGGACGCGGAATGTGGCGGCGGGCAGCGGCGACTGGCGTGAACAGGAGTGCAGGCCGCGGCGGCGCGGCCACTTGAGAGCGTTCGCGTGCGGAATGAGATGCGGCAAGGAGCACTGAGGAGCACTGAGGACGCACCTGAGAGCGTTCGCGTGCGGAATGAGATGCGGCGGTGTGAGGACGAATCGATCGGGGTGCGGCCACTCTAGGGACTGACGGTGCGAGCGCGGAGGCTTTGAGGCCGCGGTCGCGACGGTCGTCCGTGGCCGTGGTCCCGACGTTCGTCCTGGGAGGGGATCAGGGCGCGGTCCCTTCGGGGACCGACAGTGCGAGCACGGACACTTGTGGCCGCGGTCGCGACGGTCGTCCGTGGCCGCGGTCGCGACGGTCGTCGAGGGAGGGGATCGGGTCGCGGCCGCTCCGGGGACCGACGGTGCGAGCGCGGACGCTTGTGGCCGCGGTCGCAACGGTCGTCCGTGGCGGCGGTCCCGACGGTCGTCGAGGGAGGGGATTGGATTGGGGCGCGGCTGCTGTCGTCCAGGAAGAGGATCGGGGCGCGGCGCTCGTGCAGACGCAATAGGAAAGGAGGAGGGGATCGGGGAGGGGATGGCTCTCGCCCAGGCTCTTTCCTAGTACGGGGACGCGGACGCACGACGTACGAGGCAGATGGACGAAACAAATACTGCACCAAAAAATGTCCATCTTTTACTCTTTTTAGTTGTAGGAGATAGGAGATATATACATGAGAGAGGATTCACACATTATGTTTTTTCTATTATATATATAAATAATTTGTCTAACATGTTTTCAGGTGAAAACAGGTGTAAAGAAACGCTATTTTTATCACACGGAGGAAATGCTACGAGGTCACCCACGCACTAGTAGAAAAGAGTACAACGCCGATGCCCCCTATGAATTTCTACAGGCGGTTATAGTTATTATGCGCCTATGGTATAAAAAGAGCGGTGTCAGAACTACGAACCGTCTGTAAATACATTTTCACATATGGTTTTCCTAAAAAACCGCATGTAGAAATCATGTATCATATTTCTACTAGCGGTTTTCCTAACAAAATCGCCTGTAGAAATCATGTATCTCTACAGGCGGTTCTCCTAAGAAACCGCCTGTAAAAATCATATTTCTACAGGCGGTTTCTTAATAAAGCCGCATGTAGAAATAATTTGAAATTGAATTTTTTGAGTTTTTCAAATGACCTTGTTTGAAAAAACTGTCAAAATGAAAGTTATAGATCTCGAAAAGTTATGAAACTTTGTAGTTGATAATTTTTTCATTTGACATCATCTTGTTGTCGAAAACTACGTTTGAATTTCTTAAATTTGAAATTCAAATTTTGTAAATGACCTTGGATGGAAAAACTTCCAATATAAAAGTTGTAGATCTTCAAAAGTTATGAAACTTTATAGTTGACAACTTTTCCATTGGAATCTGTTTAGGGCCTCAAATAATCAATATATGCTCGGTTTGGGATAATATGTGGGGAACTAAACTCTAATATATACACAAGTGAGTGATAGGTGGAGTGGTAGAGAAGGCTACGCGCAACGCGCAACGGCAAGGTCTCAGATTTGAATCCCACCGGCCGCGAAGCACGCGATTTTACGCGGAAAAAAGCGCGACTAGCCAATAGGCCTTCCGTGCAATTAAAATCTTTTTTTCTATTTTTAAAAATCGATTTTGTATTTTCTGTAAAAATATTTCTACAGGCGGTTCACATAACTAAACCGCCTGTAGAATTGGCCTATTTCTACTGACCTCCAGCGCACGCGGTGCTGAAAAACACGCCAGTAGAATGTACAGTATAACTGTACTCGTGACCGTCCCTGGACGCTCGGATGGACGTGATGGCCACCGCCGTCCCTGAGCTCCTGTCGGTGGCTGCAGCCAAGGCCTTGTTTAGTTCCGAAAACTGAAAAGTTTTCAGAATTATAGTATTTTCGTTTTTATTTGACAAACATTATCTAATCATAGAGTAACTAGACTTAAAAGATTCATCTCGTGATTTACAGGTAAACTGTGCAATTAGTTTTTATTTTCGTCTATATTTAATACTTCATGCATGTGGCGTAAGATTCGATGTGACGGAGAATCTTGAAAAGATTTTGGTTTTCAGGGTGAACTAAACAAGGCGCAAGGCTATTTTTTTTATGAATCTGGAAGGGCTTGAGCCCTTGCAGTTAATTTTATTAAATTTTAAAAGTTAAGAGGTACAAAGAAAAAGAAAAAAACCAAGATCAAGAAGATTAAGAAACAAAAAAGGAAACAAAAAAGATAAAAAGAAGAATACAGCTGAGGTTCAAAATAATTGCAGATTCTGAAGCCATTGATGGTAGTTTGGCTTTAGACTTTGTTTGACCCTTAGGGATACTAGCTGAATTTCCTTGGAGAGAAACGCCTTGCAATCTTGCATAGATAACTGAGTATTGTTGAAGATTGCATCATTTCTGGCTTTCCAAATTGTCCAACTTATGAGAATTACAGCTACCATGAAGAATTGA
>Ga0182004_10003232_pt1 | contig 12932 bp, 10 predicted proteins | sample Sormic07211540_1_FD_120479 | JGI IMG/M metagenome (GOLD analysis project Ga0182004, IMG submission 120479) | Endophyte microbial communities from Sorghum bicolor roots, Mead, Nebraska, USA - 072115-40_1 MetaG | ecosystem: Host-associated > Plants > Roots > Unclassified | place: USA: Nebraska... | reverse complement strand
AGTAATCATTGCTAGCGTAAACGTGGTGTTTGGGCTAGGGTACTCATAGATATCCCCTGACTAGCTGGACCGTGGTAGTAGCGTGGAACGTGACATTTCCGAGTTACCTTTGTAGCCCACATACCGTTAGTAGGATCGATAGGGTTTATAGGTGCGGGTCGAACATCGTTTGTGGTGTCTAGATTCCGTGAGCCTCCCCAATAGAACAGTAGATCATCCTTACCAAGGTTAGAACAAGAGTGCGGTTGTAGTCTTCTCTATACATCGCTCATATCGAATCACATTGTTTATAGCCTAAAGGGTAGTAGCAATAGATTTGGTTAGTCAGATGCACACTTTCTCTCAGTGGTAAAAATATAAATACGATACTCTGGATAACCTCTCGGGTGAAGTGCACACCAATATCCGTGCGCTTGCGGATCATTTCCTGATGGCGTTACCAAATATCAACATCCTCTTCCATTATTATGTCCAAAGTGCCTTGCTCCACCGCCAGTGCCAACTACGAGTTTCATTCCTTCAATTAACACTCTTAGTTAGAGAAGAAAAGAAGAGAGAGAAGAAAGATCAAGTGCATCAAGTGGAAACCCCCTCTTCTATCTCTTTTGTTTCACTAATTTTTGAGTTCTTGTGTTCTTGTTGTTCTTGTTTTGTTCTTCGTGTTCATTGTGTTCTTAAGACAGGATGAATCGCAAAGTTGGAGGAGCACTCAGGAGCATCGAGAGGACACTCTCATTCTGCGGTACCTGGAGCTGTTCATCATCTCAAGCACCTTCATGTACCGGTTCCGGAATGGACATCGATCCTCCATCACCTTACAAGCATCACACCCCTTCATCCTCTTTCCAACACGAAGAGAGGTATGAATTAACAAGCCTTAATCAAATTCTATTACCACTTAGGTTGCAAGTTGAAATATTAAATGTGGTCAAGACCAAGGAGTTTACGCATACACCCATATTTGACAATGCTTTGCTCCATGAAACCGGAATGGATTTTGAGTTTGAGCTGATTTTTGGAATAATTGGATGGAAAGATGCTTGGAAAATTACTGAACAGGGTAGCAAATTACTCACTATAGAATTTATTAGCTCCCTGGATTTTAATGATGATAATGTTTCTTTTAGAATGTTCAACAAACCTTTTACTCTTACATGGAAAGCTGTCAGTGTAGCATTAGGATTTTGAGATTAGTGTGCAGTAAATATAGTTGATGTTCTTAAAGAGTTTAATAAAGATGATTTTTGGGAGAACATCACTGCTAAGCAACCGGAATGTAAACAAAAATATACCACTAAGGATGTCCACCATCCCACACTGATATTTATGCTTAAATGGTTAACTTTTACTTTCTTTCCTAGAGAGGAATCGAACATTATCAGACAGGATTAGCTGCATTTATTATATATCATGATTAAAAAGAGAAAATCTTCACCTGTAAAATTAATGTTGAGCTACTAGAAAACTATACCTAACATGAGAAAATGTAGCATTTCTTTCACCTCTTGGATTACACGTTTAGCTGCAAGTTTAGAATTACTGTCAAAGGCTACACTCACATTTATTCTTAATGACCGTAGAATTATTGAATATAATTTCTTCTTTCATGCTCATATGCTAAAAAGATGTAACAATAAAATAACCATGATCTATAAGAAATACCGAAATGAGTACGAGCTGTCTAACCGGGAACTGGGAATTTATTCTGTTAACAGTTTTACTTTCCCAGAAAATACTAACATTGGCAGGTGTCCATCAGCACACATCAGCAGGCTGCCTAGAACTGTCTACACTGGGGCTGACCCAGCACCATCGCGTCCAGCTCATTTTTATTACACTAACTTTGAAGATCTAGGTGCGTCACATGAGCCACATCAGCCATGGTCCACCCACTCAGGATGGGAGGACCAAGTCACATATGAGCAAGGAGAGCCATCTACATCTTTAGGATGGGGAATATTCCCCACACAGGAGCTAGATAACACTAGACAAGACTTTCAGAGAGGTTGTGCATCATTTTCTGTGCGCGGAAATACGGACCGCACCACTAGTGGACCGTACCCGTTCCATGCACCACCAACAAATGAATACATACCGCCACCTGAACTGCACTTCTGGACTCTTGTTAATGATTATCCTGCCATGTCTTTGCATCTTACTAACCTTCAGTAGGGACAACAAATGATGAACAACACCTTGCACCCACATGAGCAGTGGCAGCATCACATTGATGATAGGTTTCAGCAGTAGGAGCAGTGGCAGCACCGGGCGGACCAGCAGTTCAGGCAACTACATGAGGGACAACAGCATATGCAGATTGGATTAAAGTACCTAATAGAGCAGATGGGGATCCAACCACCACCTCCACCACATTATTAAACCCGATAACATTCAACTTGGGGAAGAGCCCCCGCAAGGTGAGCACCCTTTCACCACTGTAAATATTCTATCTTCATTATTTATTTTAGTATTTACTTTCCAGCATTTAATTTCTGTCATTAAATTAGAATAATTAGAATTAGCTTTTAATTTTGTATTTATTCAAAAAAAGTTAATTATAATTTAAAATCTGCAATTACTTAGTACTAGAATTTACTTTCTCTTTGAATTATACGAAGTTTATCTACCTGGATAATTTATTCTGAGAACTGATATATATGTGGGTAGCATAAAACTTGTTCAGTCTAAGTAATTGGCAGATATGATATAAAAGGTTTGAGCTAGTATATATTTTATACTAAGTGATAGCTAAGCTCCATACATTTTGCAAGAATTAAATCAATCAATAACTCATCTTGCTAATAATATTTGAATAGACTATTTTGCTATACATTTATGATTGAATCCACAGGCACAAAAATAGTCATTACTCTATGCAAGAAATTCTCTCTTAGAAGTCTAAAAGAAAAAGTTGGGCTATAAAATTGAAAGATGCCATACCAGAGAAGTATGAGCCCAAATGATGCCATACCAAAAAAAAAGTATGTGCCAAATTAAAAAAGAAAGAGAGAAAAACAATGGGTGCAAAGACACCCACCTCAGAGAAAAAATAGGTACAAAAAGTATGCACTAGGGAGATAGCCCACATCTCTCAAAAGTCAGAAAAGAGAGAATATTGCATAAGAGTTTGAAAATATAAATTTAAATCACTAGCACAATCAATCATGATGTATAGCTTAGAAGTCCAGTACAATCTTATTAGTAGACTCTCATGGTTTTCAAAATAATAAATAAAACCTCTGGAGCGGTGCATAAACGAAGAATAAAATATATGTAGTGCTTGCTTGCTTATTCTATCTTTCAATCACCTAAGATTTGATTAAAGTTGAAGAGCCCCACGTTGAAAGAAATAAGAATAAGTTTGAAGGATAAATTGATGAACTATAATCCAAAGAAGAATTTTTAAATTCAATGCTCAAGTATTTGTTGGAATTAAACATGAGAAACCCTGAAAATATTATTTCAAGTCAACATTGCTAAGGGACTAGCAAAGACTTAGCTTGGGGGTATTGTTTGACAGTCGATAACGTCAACTTTTATTAGAACTTTTGACTCAAAGGAAAACATGAAAACACAATAGTCTACGGTTTAAACTGATAATTTTCACAAGTTTTGCATATTCTGTATTTTCCAAGGTGAATTTCAGGAAAGCTGAAAAGAGGGATTCCAATGCAAAATATACACAAAACTTTTCCGCCATGGGAAACGTCGCGGGAAGACTCAGGAAGGATCGAGAAGGCACTCGACGCAACGGGGGGCCCGGCGCCTGCCAAGTAGGGCCGGTCGGCCCCACCCTAGCATTGGCCGGTGCCCCCCTTTAGGATTTCGGCACCCTCTTCCGAAAGGTTCCTCCACCGTCTCTCTTGATGCATCTTGGCTCTTGGTTAAGTCAGTTTGATCCTACGACGCACGTGCACTCCACCTGGCTATAAATAGAGGGGCAGACCCCCTCCTAGGAGACACCCCAAATTCAATTCATTTGTATTGCTTCATCTATCAAGAGTAGTTAGAAGTTAGGGTTTCCAAAGATTAGTAGTAGAGCTCTAGTTCTTCAAGTTCTTAGTATAGGCGTCTAGCGAGGTTCAAGTAGAGATCGGGCGCTCTGCTTGGGATTCCAGATATGTCTTCTAGAAATTAGTAATATTATCTTATATTTCATTATGAGTTTGCTCTACTTCAATATATTGCTATTTATTCAGTTCTTAGTTTATTCTAGTTGCATATTTGATATAGATGTGTTTTATAATGATTATCGTTATATGATCGTAAAGCACCTGATTCAGTACTCGAGTGAGTCAGGTGGTGCACATTATGTAGACATGGTGTCTAGATATATTGTATACCTACGGAGGCACCCTGATGTGCTGGGTTATGTGGTATTCCGCGTAGGTGATAGCTACGTTGGTTCCTTTGTAGTCCACCCCCGTACGTAGATCTTACCGAGAGCGGTCGCGAAGGAGGTGACGGTTGTCTCTTGAAATCCTCATTAGTTGATGCTCCTTATTATGTTTTCTGAGTTTATCACACTATAGATGAAAATGTGTAGCATGGTGTAGGCTATAGACTTTATATTAGTAATTACATAGGTTTCTTTTATTTATTTGAATATCAAGATTGTCTTGCTACATTAGTGAATCTTTATTTTCTGTCTCTGGAATAGCATTTACTACATTACTCAGTTATCATTTATCATTTATCATATTAATGACTAGTTATCGCTATGCATTAGTACTATTGGCTATGATAGATTTACATAATTATAATTTCTTTAGCCCCTACAAGATCAGCTAAGACTAATAATTAGAATGCTGCTTTATCCTTTTGGCATAAAATAAATCTACGATACTCGGAATACTTCTTGGGTGAAATGCTGCAATGGGAGAATTATCTGTGCGCTTGCAGATATATTCTATTTAGAGTTACTGCGTGTAGATTATTTTTTTATCCTTGGTTTTTGGCATCATGAAGTGATGCTAAAAATACCAACAGTTCCGCTTCGCTTCAAATTTTACATTTTTTAAAGTGTGCTTTCACATCTTAAGCAACCGATGCAATTAGCTCCTCGTCAGTCTTCTCATAAGACAACTTTTTACTGGCTGCTTTAGAGCTAGAGGGAGCCTAAGCCTGCTTCTTTTAGGATGTGGGACCGAAGCCTTCGGTGCTAAGGCGGACCTCTTCTTACTGGCTTGAGGCGGCGGCGGTGGCGGGGATGGTGTGGCCCGTGGCAGCATTGGAGACCGTGTTCAAGGTGGTGGTGAAGGCGGTGACGGGGTGGGTGTGGCCCGTGGCGGCATTGGAGACCGTCATGGAGGATATGGGGTTGCATCTTCACCACCCACATCAATATGATGCGTTGGGGAATGAATACTTGGACTGAAGTCCCTACTAGGAAAACAACGAGTGTTGTGAGTGAATAAATTGTTAGCGAATAAATTGTTTTTGAATAGGATGTTAGCGAATAAATTGTTTTTGAATCCACACACCTATGCTGAGGATCTTGATCATCAGTAAGACGAGGTGGTGGTGGTGAGACTCTAGGAATGATGATGAAGCGCTTACGCCAACAAATGAATGTCTTCCCTACCTCACCTAGAGTCTTCTCCCCATCCCCCCCTTCAATTTTGAGAGGCACGCTGGCACAACCTCTCTCCACCCTATCCACCGAGACACGAGCATATCCTTCTGGTACCAGTTGACCATGAATTCTTGGTGTTCTCATCCGGTCGATAGCATTTACAACACCGACCGCCACCTTCTTCGTCCCGGTTCCTTCTAGAATATTAATGTGTAGCTCACACGAATTAACTGGTTCTATGAGGTCATCCACAGGGAAGCGTAGCTTCGCATCAGCTTGGGCGGTTGGTAATTCTATGGAGGCATAGCTGCTCCTCAACTGACCTAAGGGGCTAATGTTGATGTCTGCTAGCTGTGATGATGTAGCCCTCCTCTTGTCAAGGAACAAATTGTTGCTTGCACTTGCCTCTTGATCTCCTCCTACATCCATTCTCTCGACTTCTTTCACGCTCTTGCGAGCTATGCACAAACTCCTCCAACATGCAAATCCGCTCGGCCACCTCGTCCTTCTTTCTCTAGTGGCTTCTATAAGTTACTTGATCATCTGGGAAGGAACGGTACCACAGAACTGCCCCATACCCTCTTGTACACCCGCCGCGTTCTGGATTTTCAAGGGCGTATGTGAGTTCATCCTTCGCTCTATTGGGCTTGAATAGACCAGATGCAACCTTTGCTCGTGCACGAAGTAGTCTCTCTACTGATCTTGAGATTTTTGGTCCCCAATCTAGCAACCCAGTATGGGATCTACGGTTCCCCCATAACCGTATAACCATTGCTTCGAGCGTTCACACCAATTCTCCCGTATTGTCTGAGGTACTACCCCCTATCCATCATCTCCCGTTCCATTCTCTCCCACTTTGGAATGGCACTCACATAGCCACCTAATCCCAGATGATGGTGGTATTTCTTATTTGCAGCATTCTCTCATGTTCCTTCTGATAATAGCTTCGCTCTCTTCCGACATTTTGTACTGCACGAATTCATCGTGAAAGGGCCTTAGCTTGACATATGCCTTGGTGCTGAAATTTGGTGTCTCGTTCTTCTTCACAAACTTGGTGTACAAGTTCTTCTTCCAAGCCTTGAAAGTGTTGCCATCTTCTTCATTGTCCACTCTCGGATTCTCTCCTTCAGCTTGTCGTCGTTTGTGTCGAACGTGAAATGGTGTCTGATGTCAGTCCACATGTCGGCCTTATCACGATCGGAGACAAAGCTGATGTGAGGAGCACTTGGCTTCTTCTTCCATTCTTGAGCACTGATCGGTATCCTGTCCCTCACTAGGTACCCAAAATGACCGACATATGTCTTTGCATGCGGTCCTAGTGGTTGGCCTGTAGCCTCGTCGAATTCGGAGATTACGAGACAGCCCTCCAACAACCTCCTTGGCCCTCGAACGGCCCTGCTCTTCCCGACCGTAGATGTCGATCCAGACGGCTACATATATAAAGACACGAAGATGAAATTAATACAACATGCAATATACCCTAAAGTCTAAACCCTAAACCCTAACCCTAATCCCTAATAAACATGTATAATTAATATACCATGCCAGTATTGGCTTGCTCGGCAATTTTTTGCTCATTAGGCGGCTGGGAGGATCCCTCCATGATTTCCTCGTAATCTGCCCACAAGTACTAACTCCCATCATCATCACCCTCGATTTGTTCATCATCACCAGCGATGATATTCATCATGATGGCCTCATCATCGATTTATTGATCCCTCGGATCGGCCATTGTCTATATATATAAAAGCTATATAAAAAACTATACAAATATTATCCAATCATAGAGTAACTAGGCTTAAAAGATTATCTCGTAATTTACAAGCATATATAAAAGATGTGTCTATATATAATGCATCTATATATATTGATTGCAGGCATATCATAGAGTACCTAGGCTTTGTCTCATAAAATAAATAAAAAATTAATATATAAATATATATATACAATGAGTCATATGACATTCATATCAAGTTATATACATTATATATGTATATACATACAATGAGTCATATGACATTCATATCAAGTTATATACATTATTTATATATATTCAAGTAAGTGTTTAATAATTAAAATATCGATCACATCAGACATTATTTGTTCAATTAATTATTTCCTTATAGGTAGCTAATCAGTTATGTCCTATATATATACAATGAGTCATATAACATTCATAGAGTACCTAGGCTTTATCTCGTAAAATAAATAAATATATATACATATACAATGAGTCATATGACATTCATATCAAGTTATATATAAGCTAGTGACATTCAAATACAAGTCATGCATATACCTAAAATAATATATATATATATATATATATATATATATATATATATAGAGAAATACATAGAAATAATTCATAAAACAGTTCAAATATATAGAAATATATACATTTATATATATAGAAATACATACATTTATATATAGAAAAAGTTATATATAAAAAACTCTATATAATTAATCTTGTAGGGGGCCGAGGCCGGTGGTGGCCATCTCAAGGAGCACGACGGTGGGTGGCAGGGCGGCGCTGTCACGACGGCGAGGGCGAGGGCGGGCCGTGTCACGACGACGATGGCAAGGGCGGCGGTGGCGGTTGGAGAAGATGACGGTGAGCTCGAGGGCGGTGTCACGACTGTTGGAGGAGACAACAAGGCCAGGCGCGCGCGATTGGAGAAGACAGAAGGCATTGCCGGAGAAGGCGGGGCACTGCGGTGGTGCTAGGGCTCGAAGGCGTATGGGCCGGGGTGCGGCGGCGGCGCTAGAGCTCGAAGACAGCCGGAGAAGACGAAGGCGCGCGTGCGTGAGGCTGACCTTGCGGGCAGGGTTGGAATTTATAGTGGAGGGACCTTTAGTCCCGGCTGATAAAAAGGCCCGAGACTAAAGACCCTTTAGTCCCAGTTGGCGATAAGAGCCTTGACTAAATGTTGACGAAAGCTAGTCGGCAGTCTACTTTGGGGTATACCCACGGTAGTAGTTTATCGGTAGACGGTGCGTAAGCTACGAACTTGATGGTGACGCAGGACACGGACAAGGTTTTTATCCAGGTTCGGCCGCCGTGTGGGCGTAATACCTACATCCTGCGTCTGATTGCATTGTTGTGGATTGTGTTGAGTTGAGATTAGATGTCCTAGGGGGGGCCCTTGCCTCTCCTTATATAGTCCGAAGGGCAGGGTTACAGATCGGAAACTAATCCTAGTCGGTTACAATTGCCATAGATAGTACGATGTCAATTCCTATTCTAACCGACTAGAATCTGGTTTCATCTCCATGTCTTGTTTCCTTGCATGAGACTCCGAGTAGTAGGATCAAGCCTCAAACTGTCTCGTGATAGGCCAAACCTCCTGGCCCAAGTCTAGCCGTAAGGGTATAGGGGTTTATACCCCCACAGCTAGTCCCCGAGCACCGTGTATTATGATGTAACACGCTGTCTTGAGCTTCTTTGACTAGTGAGGCTTGACGTCTTCAATAAGCAAGAAAGTCGCCCAAACAGTTGCAATGATATTTTAACCAACTCAAAAGATAGTAGATCGACGTTGACATCGAAGATGCAGGTTGTTCGAAGAATGCATGGTGCTCTTGAGAAAAAATATTTCTTTCCCGGTGAAGTGTGCCCACTTTACTTTTCTGCATAGCAAAGTATGCCAAAAACAAGTTCACCGTAAGGTGAAGTGTGCCCACTTAGTCCCTGAGCCTGGTAGTAGGTGACGTAGGCACGTGGTGCCAGGGTCTAAAGAGAAAAAACCCAGTAAAAAAGCTGATAGTGAAATGCATCGCCAGATGCATCGTACCGATGTAGTCCTCGAGTTTGTTGCAAAGCGAAGTATGAGCCTTGTAGCAAGGTCTAAAAAATTAAAATTACCAAGCTAAAGTTATACAATTGGATTTACCAGTCCCTGAGCATTTCACGTTCGTCCACGGTAAAGCAGACTGGTCGACCAGTGCCCGAGCGTATCATGCTCACTGGTCGGTAAATTCCAAAACTCTCAAATGGACAGACTGGTCGACTAGTTCCCGAGCATATAATGCTCGGTGGTCGGTACAGTACCAATATTTCGAATGGGCAAACTGGTCAACCAGTCCCCGAGCATATAATGCTCGGTGGTCGGTACAGTTCCCAGTGCTTCGAATGGGCGAACTGGGTGACCAGTCCCCGAGCATATAATGCTCGGTGGTCGGTACAATTCTTAGTATTTCGAATGGGCGAACTGGTCGACCAGTCCCCGAGCATATAATGCTCGGTGGTCGTTATAGTTCCCAATATTTCGAACGGGCGAACTGGTTGACCAGTCCCCGAGCATATAATGCTCAGTGGTCGGTACAGTTCCCAGTATTTTGAATGGGCAAACTGGTAGACCAGTCCCCGAGCATATAATGCTTGGTGGTCGGTACAGTTCCCAGGTATATGATGTCTGTCTGACCAAAGATCCTTCTTATCCTTTTGAAAAAATCGTATCGCCGTATTAATGTGAGATGTGACGGGGCATCCTGCCGTATTGTCAGGCTACTGAATAAAAAGGTGCGCTTGGTAACTGTGCAATCGCTCTTTGCGCGGTCCAAGAAAAGGAAACCATCGACTATATAGAAAAACCACCAAATTAACTGCAATAATCATTGAAAACCGAAATGCCGCAGCTGCCGCAAGATCCGCCCATTCCCCGAAAAAGTGGGAAGTGGGAAAGGTGGGTTTGTTGTTATAAAAGGCTTGATGTTGCATCCATACTCTTTACCCAGCATTTGCTAAAAAGCCTCCTTCCTTTGCCACTGCTGCCTCCTACAATTGCCATCTTCAACACCAAGTTCAAAGTTCTCCCTGCGACATCAATGGCGAAGGGCGACTCGAGGATGAGGGCCGGGATGATGGCCAAGGAATGGAAAATATCTCGGAGCAGCACGAGGTCCCTCAATGACCTCGTCGGAATGGGGCTGCTGCACAACCAAGAACTCGATGGCTGGAGGGCGCCAGAAGGGGTGAGCTACCCCGACCCTCGCGCTGGTCAGATTGTAGTATTTGAAGATTTTCTTCAAAAGGGGATTTGGGGTTCCCGTTCATCCTTTTCATTAGGGTCTACTCCTATACTATGAGTTCGGGATTTGCAACCTGCACCCAAACTCTATTCTTCTTGTTTCTACTTTTATTCACTTGTGCGAGGCCTATGTCGGGATAGAGCCGCACTTTGATCTCTTCCGCTATCTGTTCTGCTTGAGGAAGAATGGAGCGGTAGGAGGCACCAAGATTAAAGGTGGAGTATACCTCAATCTCCATGACGGAATGAAAAACCGTTACCTCAATTGCCCGTGGAACACCTCTCTCACAGAGTGGTACAAGAGGTGGTTCTACGTTAGGGAAGAACCGGGCAGCGCTACTTTTTGTGATGTTGGATATATTCCTGAGGACAGGGTCAGCTGGACAGATCGGCCTGAGTACACCGGTCAGGTATCGAAGTTGATGAACCTGATCGACTGGTCCCGCTTGGACGGACCAGGAGTGGTCGGGAACTTCCTCGTGCGACGAGTAATGCCCTGTCAGAGGAGGGTGCACTCGGTGTACGAGTATGCTAGAAGCTAGGACCCGACCAGGATGCACCGGGACGGTTTGGAGAAAGCGGAGGTCCAGCGGTTGATGAACGAGTTATTCAACCTGACTGATGATAACTTCGTTCGGAGTGACGACCGTATGCACGCCCTCAAGCTGGGCCGACCAGCTCCTGAGGTAAATGAATGCCTTTGTTTATTTGTGTTGTTTATATGAATACTGTAGCCTTTTTGATTGATGACTTGTCGTTGCTGTTTTGCAGATAGGAGATGTGGACCGGTGCTCGGTGTATGTATCGCTGGCACCCGGTATGGAGCAGCCCGCTGGGGTAGACCCACCGGTAGACGATGCTGCTCGGTGTCGCCAATACACTAGCAGCGAAGAAGACCAGAGCCGACCAGCACTGACCACTGAAGACAGGGTGGCGGGGAAAAGGCCGATAGCCATGGAACCATCTCCCACGGAGGCAATGCCGGCGGAGACCAGCCAAGCCCCGAAGCGTCGCTGGCTCGTGAGGATCACCGATGACGAGGATGAAGAGGACAAGACTGAGCCATCTTTGGTCCGAAGACTGTGCAGCCACCCTGATGTCGCGCCGATCGATGCTAGTCGGGTAACAAGTGATCCTCCTGCCCCGAACACCGAGCCGATAAGACTTGGAGGTGCAGAAGGGGCAACGGCGGCTGGGAGGACCAGGAGAAGGTTCTTCACGGCGACGCACAGGAGCTCCAACCTATGAGTTCTAAAACACGTCTTCTGCACTTCGCCCTTTTTGTTTTGGCAATTTTTCATTATCTCCTTTTTTGCTAGTGCGGCCTCGGATGTTGATCCGGGCAACGTTGCCGGCTTGGGGACAACCGGGCCGACAGTTGCCGACAAGAATGTCACCGACCAGACCGGCCGCAAGCAACCCGTGGAGCAGCCCGCAGTTGTGTCCTTGGTCGAAGCCGCCGAAGAGGACTCGGCTCAGGACAAGGCCGGGGCGAGGACCCCGACAAGGGGTGATGAAACGACAGGGACGCCTCCCCAGAGCAGCGTTGCAGAGGAAGGGGACAAGGTCCCGACCCCTCCTCCTGCTGAAGAAGATTGGGCTCCGACTCCAGTCCCGGCAGAAGCTTCCACACCAAAGGGCTCCCCTAGCCAAGGTAAGGGTCTGATTATACCCATTACCATGGCTGGGGGTAGCAGAGAGGGCGCCGTGGCCCAAGCGGCCTCTGATGATGAGGTGGAAGAGATCTAGGGGCATCCCCGCGATGGTAGCCAACATGTTTACGTGTGGCGCCAACATGGGGACCACTGGGCCAGTCACGAAGAGCTCGCCGAGACCGAGGAGGCGGCGAGGGTAGAGCGCGCTGCCAAGCGGCTCGTTGATGAAGTCAAGGTAAGTCGTCTTGTATTCTGCCAAAATGTGTATATATTGTTGCTTGTTCTCTACGCAATATGTATAATTCTTGCAGGGTGCAATGAAAACGGTGAAGTACCGGAAAAGGTGCTTCGACCAAATTGAAGGCATAGTCGCCGAGAACAAAGCCCTAACCGTGGAGGTGGATCGCCTTCGGTTGGAGGCTGAGAGGGAGGCGGCCGAGAAGGCGGCTTAGGAGGAGCGCCTGCTGGATTTGAATCGGCGACTAGCCGACAAGGATCGTGAGAAAAAAAGTGAGTCGAATGTTCTGAGCAGTTGTGGTTAACTGCGTGTGTTGACGGTCCTTAAGTATCAAATTTAATTATCAAATAAATAAAGAAAAGGATCCAAATGAAATCAAGATCTAGACTTAGGGTTTTATCTGACAGAATTCCACGAGTTTTGGTGTTTGT
>Ga0182004_10003231_pt1 | contig 12932 bp, 11 predicted proteins | sample Sormic07211540_1_FD_120479 | JGI IMG/M metagenome (GOLD analysis project Ga0182004, IMG submission 120479) | Endophyte microbial communities from Sorghum bicolor roots, Mead, Nebraska, USA - 072115-40_1 MetaG | ecosystem: Host-associated > Plants > Roots > Unclassified | place: USA: Nebraska... | reverse complement strand
GCCAAATCACCATGATAATGATTCATTATGCCATGAATTCATATATTTACATCATATATATATATAGTATATACATGGTCGATCAGGTTATCTAGGCATAAGGACGACTAAATGTCCGATCAGACCGACTAATCGACCCTGATCGACGACTAATCGCGATTAGTCGTCTGATCGGTGGTCAAACAACTAGATTCGATAATACGATCTGAAAACATGGCTTGGAAGAGCTTAATCATGTCCGAAAAACTGAACATAACTCGTTGCCTTTGTACTGAAACTCCTGAACCATACATTCAAACACCAGAAACTCTGGGAGTGTCAGATTAGAGATTAGAATTGTTGCATTGGACTGTACTGTGCTGCTGGAAGATTATATGATTTTTTTTTTCTAGTTGCCAGTTTTTACATACTTAGAAACTAACCAGTTTGCATAGAGCTTTGGATGGAATGAGTAACTGTTCTCTTGTTTTATTTCCATATGGTCCAATTTGGTTCTCTGCAAAATATCATTTGTAATGTACCAAGCATACCATACTTATGTCTCATCTCATTGATCCTCTTGCATCTTTTTTTGGCATTCTATTAGGTTAAGTTGAGCATTGCTGGTAAAACTATTATAAAGGAAGAGGACCTAGACAAAGCAGATTCTGATTCTCTGTTTGATGATTTGGAGATATCTAGTGTCTCTGGTTCAGAGGACGAACAAGAAAATGGACCTGCATCAGAACGTTTGCTCTCAGTTAAAGGCAAGGAAGAATTCAGGAAGAAACTTTACTTTCGTCGTGCATCGGGTGACACAATTTCTATCTATAGATGCATGCTCTTGAAAGAACATGAAGAACCATTAATTGATTGTAAGTCTGGTCAGATGGAAAATGCATCTTGTGTACCGGAGGAGGAGATGATAAATAGGGTGAAGCATTTGACTTGTGAACCTCGTGATGCGTCACATTTGAGAATTGTTATACTAACAAGCGGTGGACATTTTGCTGGATGCGTTTTTGATGGAAATTCCATTGTAGCACATAAAACATTTCATAGGTAACAGCATTGCCAGTTTCAACTTTGACGCATATGAACTTGTGAGGCATATTGCATTATTACTTGATAACCTTGGAATCTCAATTGACAGCAGCGTTCTATTATGTGGTAGCTGTACGCAGCCAGTAAAAATGAGTCTGTTGATGCTGCAGAAAGCTTCTACTTTCCTGTGTTCAATGTCAATATAGCTGTGAATCTTGCTATCAACAGAAATTACTTCCTACTTCCTCTTTTGTGTTCCATAACATATTTCCTTTGCTGATGGGCATAGTTTTAACTTTGCGGCTGGCTAGATTGACTGCTTTGTTGCCTGTACCTTTTACTGGCAATACTTTGTTTTCTCCATGTTAGTGACAAATTGTTCTTATTTGCTCATGTATTTCTTTAGGTATGTTGTAAGAGCAAAGGCTGGGAAGAGGCAATCTGGAAAAGATGCTACTGGAAAAGTTGCACACTCAGCAGGCTCTTCTCTACGGCGCTATAACGAAGCAGCACTGAAAAAGGTGTTGTGCTAGTTGACTTTTATGTGCTCATTAAAAGTAAATGTTCCATTGGCTTATTTTTTAGGTGTCTTTCGTTTTTGTTTGTCTTATTGCAGGAAGTTCAAGAATTAATTGTTTCATGGAAGTCATACTTTGAGACATGTGTTTGTGCCTTCATTTATGCTCCATCTAAGAACCGACAGATGCTCTTCGATGGGGAGAAGACTCAGTCAGTAATTCAGTCATGTGATATTCGTCCAGTTCCATTGACTGTCCATCGTCCCACTTTGAAGGAAGCTAAGCGGGTATATTGTAACCTAACACAACTCTACTATGAGATGGAATGTTCAACCACAGATGAAACCTTACCTGATGCTGGAAGTGTGAAAAATGTTGAACAAAGTCAAGGAAAAAAGAAGGAAGTGGACGCAGACCCTGAGGAATCTATTTCTGACTTGTCTGCCAGGTTGGAATTGTTGAATAAGAATGAATCAGCAACAATACCATCATCTAAGAACGAAACAACACCTCTTCATGAGGCAGCAAAGTGTGGCAATGCTCAGCTGACCCTGGAGTTACTCGAGCAGGGTTTGGATCCTTGCATAAAAGATGCAAGAGGAAAGACACCTTATTCGCTGGCTTCAGATAAGGAAGTTAGAAATACATTCAGAAGATTTATGGCACTCAACCTTGACAAATGGGATTGGCATGCCGCAGATGTGCCTAGTGCACTAACAAAAGAAATGGAAGAATCACAAGCTGCAAAACAAGTATGTTTTTGTGCCCTCGTTTCATGAATTTATAAGTTTTCCATTGCAAAATTCATTAAGTAAATGCACCGAACATGGTTGCGTATGTTACTATAGGCAGACAAGGATGCCAAAAGGAAAGCACGTGCAAAGGAGTTGAAGAAATTAAAAAAAGCAAGAGAAAAGGAAGAGAAGGAAAAGGAGAAGGCTAAGGTTAGTACTGGATTCAGAATTACAAGTGCATTTGGTTGTATAAATCCAATTTATCCTTGTTGCTCATGAATGATGTACGTAGACATACTTTAATGGTGTTTAGTGTCACTGGTCTGCCCAAAATATGGTGCTTAGTTCACTAATCCACATTTCATTATTTTTTTGTTAGTGAAGTGCAAGCATTACTGCTTACTAGTTATTAAATTGCCTTCCAATGACTTGTATTTACCTTCTTATTTATGCCATTTTGTATTATTGTACTGTAGGCTCAAGCATCGCAGTCACAAACTGATGTTAAAGGCACTTCAAGTGGCCAAATGGCTAACAGAACTGCATCAGTGCCAGGCCTTAAACCAAAGCATCAGACGCCACAGCAAATACTTATAGCAAAGGAGGTATGTGTTCCAGAGAGGAACAATTTCACTCCAGCTAATTGCTGAGTAGTAGTTTTAAAGTACACACATGTCACATGATTACAAATTTATTCCTTGCTTCACTTTTTATTCAGGAGGAACGACAGCGAAAACAAGCTGAAGAAAGAGAGAAGAGAGCAGCTGCAGCAGAGAGAAGACTTGCAGCTCTTGCTGCCCAATCTGCTGGAGCCGGCGCGTCAGGTGCAGCAGCAACAAACTGCTCAGCACAGAGGGCAGTACCAGATGACAATTCGTGTTCATGCTGTTTTGCTTCCTTGGCTGGCAAGGTGCCATTCCACCGATACAACTACAAATACTGCAGCACGACATGTATGCATCTTCATTCAGAAATGCTGCAAGATGATTAAGAAAACCACATGACGCGATCACATGATTTTGATGTTATTTTACCTCATATAATCAATAAAATAACAGGCTTTCTTCTTCCCTTATGCCAGTTTTCCTTGATTTTGTCTGAACGTTAAAGGTTCGAAATCACATACGTTTTGATTCGTGTTAAAGTTTTTGCTTCATATTGGAACACCTATTGAGCCAAGCGGAATCGCCATTTGTCACACATCTGGATTGCTGAATTGGCCTACTAGCCTTCCCTTTGCTCCTTTGCTGCGTGAGACTTGCGTACGTGTGCCTGAAATCCACCATTTTCATGCCAAACTGGCAACACGCCCGTGAGCCTTTTGCTGCTGAATGCCAACCTTAAGTAGTCAGCAGGAGGCCAGTCGGATCTTCTCGACCTCTTATGCACATCACGGTAACATCTATCATGAGGCCAGTCGGCTCTTCTCGACCTCTTATGCATATCACGTTAACATCTATCATGAGGGTATGCATGAAGCTCAACTTTCTGAAGATCTCACGACCAGCTAGCGCGGTAGGAGTAGATCACAGCCAATGGATTCCACATCTCGTGACCTGGCCATTGGCTTCTTCCTTTGGAGCAAAAAGGCATGGCCAGCAGCGATCCGTCTCCTCCCCATCGACCAACCACTTGGACAGCAATGGCCGCCCTCGCCCCGGCCTTCTCCACGTATGCACCTGGGTGGCGCCGGCCGGTGCACGTGAAAGCACCGGTCATGTTGACATACGCTGCCCGCGGCGGAGCATATATTGGCGCCGCCGCACATAACATAACTCGATCGGCGCTTGTGCTCGCACACCTCGATCATCGCTTAGCTGCAGAAATAATGGCAGCCGATCCTTCGTCCTCTTCCATGGCCCAGCAAACGGCGGACATCCGCGCGGCCCCGCCCGAGGACTCGAGGCAGATGGCAATGAGCGGGCCGCTCAACGTCCGGGGCGACCGGAGGCCGCCGCCGATGCAGAGGGCCTTCAGCCGGCAGGTGTCGCTCGGCAGCGGCGTGACGGTGCTGGGCATGGACAGAGGGGGAAGGAACGGCGGCGGAAGGGGCCAGCGCGCCCTCCCGCGCAGTGGCAGGAGCCTCGGGGTGCTCAACCACAGCGGCGGCCTGGGCCAGGCCGGCGGCGACGGCGCCGCGCGCAGGGGTGGTGGCGGTGACTTCAGCATGTTCCGGACCAAGTCGACGCTGAGCAAGCAGAACTCCCTGCTGCCGACGAGAATCAGGGAGTCCGACCTCGACCTGCCCACGCACGTCGAGGACCAGTCCGCCGGCAGGACGGCGGAGGACCCGCTCAACAAGAGCGTCCCCGCCGGCCGCTACTTCGCCGCGCTCCGCGGCCCTGAGCTCGACGAAGTCCGCGTAAGTAGTCTCTTCGTTCTTGGCATTATATCCAGTATATATATGCATGCACGTCTGACACTTACTTGAATGATGAAACGTGCCGTTGTTTCTCTAGGACTACGAGGACATCCTGTTGCCCAAGGACGAGGTGTGGCCGTTCCTGCTGCGGTTCCCGATCGGCTGCTTCGGTGTGTGCCTGGGCCTCGGCAGCCAGGCCATCCTGTGGGGCGCGCTGGCGGCGAGCCCCGCGATGCGCTTCCTGCACGTCACGCCCATGATCAACGTCGCGCTGTGGCTGCTGGCGGTCACCGTGCTCGTCGCGACGTCCGTCACCTACGTGCTCAAGTGCGTCTTCTACTTCGAGGCCATCCGCCGCGAGTACTTCCACCCGGTCCGCGTCAACTTCTTCTTCGCGCCGTGGATCGCGGCCATGTTCGTCACCATCGGCCTGCCCCGCGCCTACGCCCCCGAGCGGCCGCACCCGGCCGTGTGGTGCGCCTTCGTGCTGCCGCTCTTCGCGCTGGAGCTCAAGATATACGGGCAGTGGCTGTCCGGCGGCAAGCGGCGGCTGTGCAAGGTGGCCAACCCGTCGTCCCACCTCTCGGTGGTGGGCAACTTCGTCGGCGCCATACTGGCGGCGAGGGTCGGGTGGGCGGAGGCCGGCAAGCTCCTGTGGGCCATCGGGGTCGCGCACTACATCGTCGTGTTCGTCACGCTGTACCAGCGGCTGCCCACCAACGAGGCGCTGCCCAAGGAGCTGCACCCGGTGTACTCCATGTTCATCGCCACGCCGTCCGCCGCCAGCCTCGCCTGGGCCGCCATCTACGGCAGCTTCGACGCCGTGGCGCGCACCTTCTTCTTCATGGCCATCTTCCTGTACCTGTCCCTCGTCGTGCGCATCAACTTCTTCCGGGGGTTCCGGTACGTGAGCCGTCCTAGCTAGCTCTTCCCGTTGATCGATCGACCAACTGACCGCTAACTGCGTCGCCGCATGCAGGTTCTCCCTCGCGTGGTGGTCGTACACGTTCCCCATGACCACGGCGTCGCTGGCCACCGTCAAGTACGCCGAGGCCGTGCCGTGCTTCGCGAGCAGGGCCCTGGCGCTGAGCCTCTCCCTCATGTCGTCGACCATGGTGTCGCTGCTGCTCGTGTCGACGCTCCTGCACGCGCTCGTCTGGCGATCGCTCTTCCCCAACGACCTGGCCATCGCCATCACCAAGGACCGGCAGAACGGCGCGGCGAAGCCGAATGGCAGGGGGAAGAGGGCCAGCAAGAGGGTGCATGACATCAAGCGATGGGCCAAGCAGGCGCCCCTCTCCCTCGTGTCCTCCATCACCAAGAGCCACTCGGCGGACAAGGAGGAAGAGGAGAGAACAGACTAGTAGGAATGGTTAAAAGACGCTCGTTACCAGGACTTGGGGTCATATAGATGGATTAGGATATTGTTATACACACTAGCCAGAAGAAATGTATTTTTTCCCATAAGTATAGGAAGAACATAATAATAAGTGATGTTGTACATCTCTTACTTTATTTCAGAGCATCTCCAAGGGCTTTGCAAATCAACTTTGCATTGCCCAATTTGCAAAAAAGAGTAGAGAACACCCCTCTAATGGCTTTGCAAATGAGGTTTGCAATTTGGTAAGGTTTGCAAATAGAGGTGGAAACTTTGCATATACGCAAACCTCCTCAAGGCTTTGCATTTGGGATTCGCAAGGAATTCGGTCCGCCACGTAGGCCGCTCGGTCCCCTCGCGCGAAATATTTTGGGCGGCATCGCGGTTGCCCGACTCGGCGCGCCAGAGGACTCCCGCGCGATTTATCTCCCGACTGGCCTGGGCGAGTTTGGGGATGGGCGAGGAACGATGGGCGACGGGGGCGATGGGCACTGGAACGACGGACTGCGAGGAACGATGGGCACTGGAACGACGGACTGCGATCTACGATGGCGCGAACACGGACTGCGATCTGGCACTGTGCGCGAAATTTTTTGGCCGGATGGCGCGTGGGAAAAAATTTCAGGAAAGGACTTGATGAGAATGCAAAACGGTTGGAGATCCTCCCTTTGGGAACTTTGCAAACTCATTTGCAACTTTGCAAATCCCCTGAAATGCAAAGTTGAGAATGGAAAGCCCTTGGAGATGCTCTTAATGGATCTATGCCAGTTCCGCATAAGAAATGGCCACCTAGATCCACAGGAAACTGGAAAACAAATCAGGATTCATAACATGACAGTAGTTTTATTTCTTTACAAAAGTCTGAAAAAGTCCTCATAACATGCTCCTAGTTTTATTCATCAAAATACGTAGGACTAACAAGCTCGCTTACTAATACCTACTGATCAAAACAAAATCATCATCGTTGAGAACACGTGCTTCTTTCTGTCCCACAAAGTTTCCCCGTCCAATAGCTTCAACAATCCGGACAAACTCAATCCGCTTCTCAAGAAGAAGAGGAACATACGGCAATCTGAAAACAGGCCTTGCCACCCCAAGCTGAGCCAGAGCAGTGTTGAGTGCGATGGGATTCGGCTGGCAGAATAACCATTTCATCAGAGGCAACAGCTTCTCATTTAGCAATGCATTCTCCCCTTCATACATGAGATTACGCATGAGACCAGGAACAAGGTTGCTTGCTACAGAAATAACTCCAGTGGCACCATATTTCCACCTAGAATCATGGCATTCATCATCATTACCACTCCATATTGTTATACCTTTGTCAGTGTAGCACTTGACTCTCTCATGTCCGACACATTCTTTTACTCCTGCCAGGCTTGAATAACCTGAAAGTGCCTCAATAACTTGAGGAGGAATATCCTGGCCACTCCTGGATGGCACATTGTAAATGATGGTTGGACCCATCGGCAGAACAGCCTCAAAATGAGAGATCAATCCTTCAGTTGAGGTCTTCCCATAGTAAGGGTTGATGTGGAGAGCTGCATGCATGCCAACAGCAAACCCCTGCTCTGTTGCGTGAACAGCCTCTCTGGTAGAATTACTCCCTGTGTTGCCTATCACTTTAATTCTAGTGCCAAAGCAGTTAACAGTATGCCCAATAAGCATAATGTGTTCATCCCAGCTCATTAGGTGACCCTCTCCTGTTGTTCCACCAACTATTACACCTTCAGAACCACCCTCTATCTGCATGTTTATCAAAGAATCATATGATTCAAGATCGAACCTTCCATCTGGCAAATAAGGGGTTTTCACTGCAGTGATTAATCTGAGACTTGCGATATCACCGGTTGATGTCCTGCACCATAGAATCAAATATAGAGGAAAGACCTCAGGAAGTAGATAACAAATATCAGAGCTCACAGGTACTGGTACGCAAACAGTATGATTCATGTGACAGTTAAGCTATACTCCCCCAGTTCCAAAGTGTAAGTCGTTATGGCTTTTCTAGATACATGATTTTTGCTATGCACTTGCACCTATATACATTCCTATGTCTAAAGTGTGTTTTTACTATGTATCTACTGGTCAAACGACTTACAATTTGGAACGGAGGGAGTAACATCGAACTGAATTGCAGTCACCAGAGGTTGTATGATCCTACTTTGCTCCAGTCCGTAAACAAGTGAACTCAGATTACAATAGAAGCATCATATTATTGAGCATATAGATATTACGATGTATTGACCACAGTACCAGACAAGAAAGAGTTCAAATTTAGCATTTTGGCTAGACTCTTCCTGTTAGAAGTTGCCAACTTGCAGAGACAAGGGGTGATACACCATAATCAGGTTAATTTTGCAGGATTGGCTTCATGAAAAACAAGAACATTTTTGGCTTCTCAATTAAGTAGATGTTTCTCCATGCAAGAGTTAAACTTATCATCATTCACCAAGTATGTCTGCATTATGTAAGATCAAAATGGGCAATGGCATGACTTTGAAGTCTCATTGAAATAAGAACTATACCTATCTTGAAGATGACTTAAACCCGATGAATCAATTGCCTGGATGGCAGACCGAATGGCCGAGAGAGGATTGGCTCACCCGAGCCACTGCCCCTTGTGTGATCAGGAAGATGAGACGGTCCAGCATCTGCTTACTACATGTGTCCTCACTCGATAATTTTGGTCACAGATCCTGACTCCTTTGGGACTGCAAGATCGGACTCCCACAAGGCGAGAGAAATCATTGGCTGACTGGTGGAGAAAAGCAACCAAGAGAATTCTGAAGGAGAAGAAGAGGCTGAACACAATTATCATTCCAGGTTCCTGGATCCTTTAGAAGCACCGAAATGCTTGCGTTTTTGAAGGGCCTCACTCTCACCCCTGCATCACCAGGCTGCTCGAAGAGTTCAGAGACGAGTATCACCTTTGGTGCTTGGCGGGAGCACATGGCCTGCACATGCTGGGTCTGGGTCACGGTGTTGGGCTAGGATAGCTTAACTTAGTTTAGTTGGTTTGTGTTTTTTGTGGTCAGACCTCACCCCTTTCTCGGTTCTTTTAGTTTAAGTTCTTCGATATAAAGAAACAACCCCTCACAGCCCGTCTTGGAGTGAGGTGATGGTGTTTGTAAGGGGCTGATCCTTTTCTCTCTATAATACAATGATACGCAGATCTCCTGCTTATTCGAGAAAAAAAATGAATCAATTGCCCAAAACAGCAGAAGAGGTCTTTATATCATGGTACCGATAAGCAGACTTCATGTTCCAATTGGCAAATGGTGACTGTTGATGAATTACTTTTTCATGACATCTTAAGGTTTCGACAATACAAGTTCAGAATAGAAGGCAAACATAGCCATAGAACGTACAAAACTGAATTTATTATTTTAAACTTGATGTACACAGCAACTTTTACCCATAGTTAACAGCACACCCAGTGGTATTGAGCTAAAAGTGCTAGAAAGTATGATTCAGATAAATAAATTAATTGAGGAACAAAACAGTGTCAGCACTCGCTTTGAATTAAACAAGTTACCGATTTTTCACTTCAGTGCTTCGCATTGGAAGATAGTCATCTAGACTGGTGGCTGCCACTGGAAACTTCCCTCTGCCAGTGCTCCTGCATATGTTAGATAGTTATGTCTTATGTTTGGAAGTACAGACAATGTATGCAGAATAAGTTATCTAGACACTCAAGGCCAATCTTTCCAAAAGAAAAAAAAATCAAAGAAGGTTATTATTATATTTTCAGTAGTACATAGAGACCAAAGAAGAGACCAGGCAAGTTGTGCACTCCATTTGGTTGCAAACCGTCAAACCGCTGAAACTTTGACTACAATGATATTAAAATATTTAGACAGGAAACACGAAAAGATCAAGTAGACTTCTGAATGTAATGCTTAATATTGCAATTTAATGGAATTGGGGAAAACATGTTGTCAGAGTTGTGAGACAATGTTGTATATGTCCAGAATAACTATATTTCTGACAATAGGGTTTAAATTGCAGTTCAATCTTAATATATTGACATGCAGTTCTCCTGCGTTTTCGAGAAAAAAATTGCAGTTCAATGCACCAGAACTATGTCCACAAGGAAAAACATCATTCAGAATTTTTTTTTAAAAAAAAACGACCTGCTAGGACTGTTAAAGTCTTCTAGTAAACAGGTTGCCATTCTAGCGCTGCCTGCAGCTCGTTGATCTTAATTGGGTGTCCATGTTTCATATGATACAATACTGCCTTTTCTTTTTCCCTCTGTCCCAAATTATAAGTCATTCCAACTTTCTTGATGAGTCAAAGCATCTTAAGTTTAACCAAATTTACATAATGAAAGAATAACATTTATGAATAAGTATCATTAGATTCTTTATTAATTATATTTTCATAGTATACCAATTTGATGTGATAGATCTTTATAATTCTCTATAATTTTGGTCAAGTTTGAGATGACTCTCTAAGAAAGTTGGAACAACTTATAATTTGGGACGGAGGGAGTACGGAAGTTTTCCCCATCAGACACCATTCCATATGTTTGTTCCTAACTTATAACATCGAATTCTCATTGTTTATAGAGCACACAAGGCAATGATTCACACGATCCAAGGCAACAATTGCTCATCCTTGGCCTCTAATTCTCCACCACTCAAATCCTGCTAAGCAGCATCTGATGATCTACGTTCTGTGAAGCTAATTTATATTGTGTACACAATGGGGAAAACTGTGGATTTCAAACAAAACAAACCGACGGTATTCTTTTTCTTCTTCTTCTTCTTCTTTTTTTTTTTGCGAGGACAGTTTTTGAGGACATGGAATTATGGACTATACGATTTTGCAATTGCGTCGGTGAACGGGCGGACTAAGGAAGCAAAATGAAAGAACCAGATTAGCGCTTCAACTGACTGCAACTCTCCGTATATGAACGAACAAACGGCTGAAATCGAAGACTTCAGAGATACCAAACCTATGCCGGGAGACCGCGGCGGGACGACGCAGTGCTAGCCGCGGCGCCAACCCCAAGCCCATCGCCGGAGCCTCCTGGCAGCCGAGACGGACGCCCGGGTTAGCCGCCGGCAGTGCCATGTTTCTCCGGTGAACGAACAAAATAATTGAGGGTTTTGTTGCAGAGTGAAGTGACCTGTTGACGCTGACGCTGGTGCCTGGACTCGGCTTTAGACGGTTGACGACACGTTAAAGCTGACTGTTCGGCCCAGCCCGACGCAGTGCAGTGTGGGAAAACCTTGGAGCCCGTTGTACACGGCCCCTGGATTAGACCGCCCAGGCCCAACCAAGCTGGACTGGACGGAACAGGCCTGCTAACATCCAAGTGAAACCCTTTGCAAAACAATATTTACGAGTTTTCAAAAACAAATAAAATTATGCACATCAATGGTGCATCAATAGATGTGCACTGTCACAAAATTTGAGATCCACACTCATTCTACAAATGTTTGCAAAATGAGTATGAATCTCAAATTCTGTGACAATGCACGTCTATAGATGAACTATTGGTTTGCATAATTTCAATTTTTTTAAAACTCCAAAGTATGATTTTAATGGAGTTTTCATAGATTTGCACTGAATATTTTGCCAATATTCAAACTTCATTACTTCTTATGAAGAATAAGTGAAACTTGACTTTTACTAAGAAACTATGGCCTAGGGAATACAGAGTTGTGTGAGTATGACTTATGAAACTAGGGTTTGGTGACTCCATCGGTGTTTTTCTCTAATGGAGGCTTCTAGGAGCGACTACCCCTAATGCCCCTCTCTGTCTCCCTTCTGCTTGGGCTGACGAAGGGATTGCCTCCGCGTAGTTACTCAGCCTTGGTGAGAGGTGACTTAGGGTTTAGGAGTTACGGGTGTCAAGGTTGGTGTGAAGGCATGGCAGATGCATCATGGATGAGATCGACGGATGGTGATGTGGATGTTGAAGGGCTTCTAAGGCCCCTATGTCTAAGTTATGCAGAAAAAGGAGGGAGTTGACGTACAGGGCTCCCTCGAGGAGCACTGCCAAAGAGCATAAGTTGTTTAAGCTAGAAGTGTTGTGGTTTGGACAATGCTACAGATGCTTCATAAGTTGCCCAAAAAAATTGCCCTATCGTATCATGTTCTACAAACGCATATTCAAAGGACTCGGTTGAAGGTCTCAAAAGCACACTAGGATATGATGATTCTTCCCCTATAAGCAGTATTGGTCATAGTGTGGTATTGGTATTTTCAAGGATATTAATACCCGAGTTGAAATTCTACATTGCTCATAGTACCTTACACAACTTTTAGAAAGGCGTTTGAATTTTATACTCTCTTGTTAATCATTAAATCGAGGAGTGGTGAGTCTAAGAAGATCCAAACACTTCCTAAGTTATGCTCGGTTCATCATGAATCCCTCTTTCGCCATACAGTCAACTCAAAAAGTAAGGTTGTCAGCTGCAACTCCAAGCCTCTACAGTGCAGCCGATCAGGCCCTAAATATGATATCACAAGGCCTATGTACATTGATCATATGTATTTATTAACACAAATAGTTAGACTATTGCCCGACACTACGAACCCAGAGCAGTTGGAAGCTCTGGCATGTCGGGAAGGCCTATTGTTTGCTTCGGACCTTGGCCTTCAACGGTTCAAACTAACAAGTGATTGCACCAATGTTGATAGGAAATATCAAGGACCTGGTTTGAGGCTCATGGTAAGTCCTAGGGACAACAAAATGACTATGGTAATCTTTCCTTAGCATATACTCCCTCCGTCCACGAAAGAGTCAATTTTTAGAGCTGTCCTAAGTCAAACTTTTTAAACTTTGACCAAATTTTTAGAAAAAAATGCTAAGATTTATAGTATCAAATTAGTATTATTAGATTCATCATAGAATATATTTTCATATAATGTGTATTTTATATTATAGATGTTGTTACTCT
>Ga0182004_10003230_pt1 | contig 12939 bp, 11 predicted proteins | sample Sormic07211540_1_FD_120479 | JGI IMG/M metagenome (GOLD analysis project Ga0182004, IMG submission 120479) | Endophyte microbial communities from Sorghum bicolor roots, Mead, Nebraska, USA - 072115-40_1 MetaG | ecosystem: Host-associated > Plants > Roots > Unclassified | place: USA: Nebraska... | reverse complement strand
AACTTATTACGATCTTGGCTGTATGTACGATATGTGGTTTGAAATCCTTCGAGATTTCATGGACTACCGGGATTATATGGGCTTAAGCTCGATGGTTTGACTATGCAAATGGTCACTATTAGGATTAATCTCTTATAATTTGGTCGGTTCTGTTACAGAAAGCTCCAATTCCACAGGGATAACTAACTGGTTGATCACAAGCCTAAACTCCTTGAAACTTATAATCTGGTATCCATCTGGGATTTTTATCCAAATAAAACGTAAAGGCAAGCATAAGTACATCTCGTACTCAGCAACATAACATGGGGTTCATGAGGCTCAAATAGGCTAGACACGAGTTTAAACTACACGTAGCTTTTAGTTGGCACAATTTAGCATATGAGTAGCATCAAGTTGTCATATCCCGAAGTAAACTCATGATCAAGTAATTAAAGTGAATAAAGAATTGCATAAACAATATATTAACAATAATAGTAATAATAATAGCCATTAGTGATCATTTATTCTGTAAGGGTTCCAAGGTTGCTCGTGATCGTGAGCACGACTGATATATCAGTTTTACACTCTGCAGAGGTTGTACACTTTCACTGTGAGTCATGATTTACTTTTTGGCCTGATGTGATCAGCCCCTTAACCCACTACCAAGGAAGGTCGGTAGGGTTCACTATAAAGTCTTTCAATGATTCGTCTAACAATGTTAGGGCCGCTAGATTTCTAATTGGCAAACAGATATAGAGCCCCCTTCCAAATGGCACAATAACGTGCAGACTATACACATAAGGACAAAGGCCGCACAATACCCGATTCGGCAAGCCCCTATTGCACCATAAAGGATAACCACTAACAAGCTAGAAAAGGTCCTTATACTGAACTAAAGGCAGAGCCATATAGCCCTCATAGTTGTACTGTATGTCCTGGATGATCACATACAGGTAAGTCCTTATGGAGAGAAAATAGAGCACCATAAATTAGCGCAATGCTCTAGCCCTCTTTACCAAAGTTGCTTAAAATCATCTTTTAATGTTTATTGCATATTTCATTAATCAAATTACAAGATCATGGTTTAGTGAAGCACTAGCATAAGCTACCCAATGCAAAACCATAGGTGACAAGATATAAGATCAATACTAGAAAATCTTTAACAAGACGACACATGTAATATGAATTGTGTGTGACTATAGTTATTAGGAAAACAAAGATAATCCCATGCTATACTTGCCTTGATCAAACTGGTCCTGTTGATCCTATTCGTAGAAATACTCTTGATCACGCACGAATTGCTCACCGTCTATATTCAACCATCACATCAACAACAATCATCCAGAGACAATCATACAAAGCAAACAAATCTATATTTAGAACAATACACCAACATTAGTAAATAAATATGAGAAGTTTGTAAAATGAATTTACGTTGCACTACGATCACACAGACATGAGAATCATGAAAATCGAGGTTATAACGAAAAAGTTATGATCCAAACAAGATTTCCTACGGTAAGGTAATAGATTAAATCTAAGCTCGAATTTTAAAAGTTGGAAACATGTATAACAATGGTACTAATCTATAGATTACGGAAAACCAAATCTAACGCAATTTGAGTGGTTCAAATCGGAGTCAAAATGAAGATTTTATGATCAAAACAAGGTTAGTGGCAAATCTGTAATTTTGAGAAAACGTATTTAAATCTGAATAAAAAGAAAGTAGACTTTTGAAAAAGGAAAACGTGTCCGGGGAATACGCCATGAACTGCGGGTTCGATAACTAAAAAGCCGAGGGGCTCTTTTATAAAAGTCACGGCCGAAGGGGTACCCTTCGACCTTGGCCGTTGGATCTCGTTTAGAGGGTGAGGATTAGATCGGGGAAACATGCGAGGAGGCAGCCGGCCGGAGTTGGGGTAGAACATGGCGGCGCCATGGACGAGCACGACCGGAGTTACTCGATCCAGCGATTTAGAGCACGAATCAAGAAACCAAGGGCACAGGGACGTAAAGAAGCTTATCGCGATCTCACCTAAGGCAAAATCGAAGTCGGGGAGCGGCCGAAGTGTGCTCACAATGGATGACGGTGGACGGCTGAGTTCCTGCAAGGTTCGGCGAGGTTAAACGGAGCACAGAGAGCACAAAAAAGAGAGAAAGAGCTCGGTGACTTCGCAAGGTCGATACGAAGCTCGACAATGGGTTCACGGAGGTGGAGGCACGACGGAGCAGAAGTTCAACCTCGACGGCGATCTCGGCGGTTGCTGCGTCTCGGCTAGGGCAGCGGCTTGCTCTAGGGTTAGGAATAGGGAGTTGGCGAGGCTGTGGCTACTACTTATAGGAGCCCTCAGCGTGCGGTTCACGCTAGACGTGAGGAATCCACCGGCTGGTAGCCCTAGACAGAGTCCGTCTCGACAACGAGAGGTAGAAGATGCGACTGACTAGTGGGCTCGAGGCGTCAGCGAGAGGGAGGGTGAGACGAGGCCGTCAGCGGAACCAAAGGCGACGACGCCCGCGTGGCCTAACCGGGCCGGCCTGCTGTACAACGCGAAAGAGGGGAGAAGGAGAGAGGGAACTGGGCTTCAGCCCACAGAAGAAAAGCAGGCCGCAGGAGATTTGGGGCCGAATTCCAGAGAGAGTGAGGGGGAGAAAATAAGGTCCTTTCTGTTTTTATTTTTAAACCTTTGCTTAGATAAATTTCAAAAAAAATGAAAACCTTTTTTTTTGAATTTGAAACGACCACTCAAGCAAAATAATGCAGCAGTATGGATGCTCAAACATGTAACTTGTCCTTATAGTTGATTTTACTTTAATAAAAATTATTATTTTCTTTATTCTAATGCTCACAAAAATACAATAAATCAACCCTATGTTTAGAAGTATATAATTTTTAGAGTGTTACAGTTCAGTACTTTGGTTCTATGGAAATTGGGTTCTTTAGAAAATAGCTATCGATCGATTCCTTCTAAAAATCGAGGAATTTTGATTTCTGTATTTACTGAAAAATACCAAATTGATCGCATGAACATATAATAGTAGGTTCAAAAGTTAATTTTGACATAATTTTGTGTCTAGGGTGACTCTTAAGACACTTTATAAGCTTCTATGAACATCTATATATTTGTTCTAGCCAATAAATTATGGCCATGTTTGTATTCATTAGCTGCTAATAGCTAGCTAGCTTATAGCTTTTATTAGTCAGCTAACTATTAGTTGGTTTTATCCGACTAGTGAAATAATTGTTAGTTGCTAGTATTTAGCTAGCAATTAATTAGACTATCAATTAAATCTATTTGATCAAAATCCAAATTAGGTAATTGTTAGTAGCGAATTAATCACCCCATCTGCAAAAGAATGTTACTGTAGGATTTGTTACTTTAACTTTAATCAAATTTATACTAAAATTATTAACATTTATGTCTTGAACTAAGTATACTATATAAAATATATTTCATAATTAATTTAAAGTAAAGTCCATCAGCGGTCTCTAAACTTATTTGGATGTGTCATCCCGGTCCTTAAACTCGCAAAACGACCATTTAGGTACCTAAACTTGTTCGGTTGTATCATCTTGGTCCCTAAACTTAAAAATCTTCCATATAGGTAAATGCTAATATTTTATATAATTAGTCAAACTTCACATCGTTTGATTTTTTTTAAAGTGAGAATTACATCTTTTTCTTCCTAGATCAAACAGGCGTAAATAATATCTCTTTGAAGTTTTAGCTGAACAAATCTGAGCGGTGGGAATTATGTTGGCAACCTTTTTAAGGGAAGTTTTAGAATGTTTTAGTTTTGGTAAAATGATATTTTTTATGCCTATTTTTAACACCTCCCCGTCCCCGGTTCCCCCTCCTTGTTTCGTCCCCTTCGGCCTTCGCCAATTGCAGATCGCCAAAATTCCCCACGCCCGGCTCTTCTTCACTCGAGCCAAACCCCCCTCAACTCTCAACCGCTGAACGCAGAGTTCTCGACCTAGCACGCGCGGCCGCCGCCGCAGCCCTCAATGGCGTCCCTTTTCAAGGTACGGATCTCAAAAACCCTAATTCCCCGAGCATCCAGGTCCCGTCGCCCCGCCATGCTGACGCGGCTCTTCGCGGCTTCTCCTGCTGCCTCCAGGACCCGAGCAAGCTTTCGGCGTACAGGGACCGTCGATTCAAGGGGACGCAGGAGGAGTATGAGGCGACGCTGCTTGCGTCGACTACGCTGTACATTGGGAACATGTCCTTCTACACCACGGAGGAGCAAGCCTACGAGCTCTTCTCCCGCGCCGGCGAGATCAAGAAGATCATCATGGGCCTCGACAAGAACTCCAAGACCCCATGCGGTTTCTGCTTCGTGCTGTGCGGGCCTCTTCCCCTTCCTTGATACGTCGCGTTACTTTTCCTGTTTGTTCTTGCGCTGGGTGATTTTGGATTCGGTGCTGTAGTTTCCTTCAATTTACAGGAACATAGCCCTCGCCCTAGTTTAATTTTTAGGGAAAATTGCTCCAATTGTTCTGTTGGAGTGTAGTTTGATGCAATTGGATGCTGAGTAGATGGCTTTCCAGTCCTGTTTATGTATTGATTTGGTTCTTCAGTAGTGTAGTAGTGTGAGCTGTTCATCTGCTAGTTGCATCTGGACATTGCTTCATGAAATTTGATTGCTGCCAGGAACATGTGACATGCCTAGAACAGGAATAGAGAACTGTGCTATCTCAGCGTGTATATTCCATAGGATATTGCAATAAATTGGAGTGCTGGTCTGGGGTGGGGGGTCGGGGTTGCGGTAAATAGCAGGTGCTTGGTTCTTGTAGAAACGATGTCATATATAAGAAAAACAATCCATCTTTTCATTTTTTTATTACTTAATTTCATGTACTTTGTTTTAGTTCAGGGGTGGAGCCCCCCGTGCGTGGAAGTTCTTTAGAAAACACAACTTTTACCATATAGATGTTGAGTGTATATGTGTTTATATCTTGCCGCCCAGCCCCTAAACAATTATCTTCAAGTGCTGCTATGGCCGCTGTTGACTTGTGCACTCTCTAATTAGGGTGTGGTCGTTTAATTTATCATTTTTTATGGGAACTGGGATTTAATAACATATAATGTTCCATACTGGTGATTTCAGTGGCCATTTGAGAATTTGTATATGTATAAGTTTGTACCATAGCTGTTTTCTATGCTTGCTTGTGAGCCCCTTCCCCAGAAGACTGGGATGTGAGTTCATGGGCACTGATATTTAGCTATACACGTTCCAATCTGAGTGTAAATTTTCCTTAGGATTTATTGGGTTGTTGCAATTATGTTTGATTCCTTATTTGTAAAGTGGGAAATCAAGGGTTACAACGAGGAATATGATGTTATTTATGCTGAAGTTTTGCTAAACTGATAACAACTATGCGGTTAGCCTTTTTCCCCCTCTGCTTGCAAAGTTTCTATGTTTTTGTTTCCATGTTTAGTTTGATGTCGTTCATGTGTGTCATTCTATATTCATAGGATGAGAATCATGGTTTTTTTTTTTTTTACTTTTGTAACCGGGGCATAGGTTATTGAATTTAGTGATGCAAACTGTATTGTTGGGTACAGTGTGTCAGTCTGCCTTGTTCTGAATAAACTCACTATTCTGTTAGGTTCATAGAAGCTACACATTCATCGGCTGTCAATTTTGAAAAAAAAAAGGAATTTTGCTGTTCACACATATCTGTGCATTGCAAGAATACTACTTAGTCTGGTTTGACTGTTAGTATCTGTTGTTTTAATGGCCATGCTTAGGCCTTGTTTAGTTCGCAAAAATTTTCAAGATTCCCCATCACATCGAATCTTTGGTCGCATGCATGAAGTATTAAATATAGACGAAAATAAAAACTAACTGCACAGTTTATCTGTAATTTGTGAGATGAATCTTTTGAGCCTAGTTACTCTGTGATTGGACAATGTTTGTCAAATAAAAACGAAATGCTACAGTAGTCAAAAACAAAAAAAATTGCAAACTAAACAAGGCCTTATGCCTATGCAATTTGATCCTGTCTTTCCAGGTACTACTCTAGAGAGGATGCTGAAGATGCTGTCAAATACATTAGTGGAACGATGCTTGATGATCGTCCAATCCGTGTTGATTTCGATTGGGGCTTTGAAGAAGGCAGGCAATGGGGCCGTGGACGAAGTGGTGGACAAGTAGTGCCTTGATCTTATTCTAACAAATATACATGGGTTTCTACATGCTTTATGCTTATATATTGCTTGTTCCTTGCATAGGTCAGAGATGAGTACCGTACAGATTATGATCCTGATATCCTTTGATGCTATTCTATTACAGTTTACTCCATTCTGATCTGGTGCTATAAAACATAGAAAACCATAAGATGATTCCATAAATGCTATGCACCTGCTGGTGTCAACTTAAATTGAGCTATAAAATTACATGTTTCTCTGCGCCTGTTGTCTTTTACTGGTGCAATTTTGATTATGGTGTACCTTTGCATGTTCCCTTTGTTCAACCACTTTTCTAAGGAGCTCTCAATTTTCCTTAATGAATCAAACGAAGAGGTGGTTATGGTAAGATGGTTCAGAGGGAACTAGAAGCACAAAGAGAATTAGTTGACTATGGTGGATCTTTTCAACCGAATGCACCACCTCCCTGTAAGTTTGATGTTATTTGGATTATGTTCTTTTGAGAACGAATTTCCATGAATTCGCATTTGTTTTGTGATGCCTATGATTTTTGTCTTTGATTGAGTTCTTAGGGGTTTGTATAAACTTTGGTTGATTCAACATGTAATGTTTGCTGGAATATATGAAACAATTTTACCCTTTTTCCAGTTCTGTTAGACTGTTACTCCTTACTCTGCATAGCATTCTTTACACAGTCCAATCTCTCTTTTACCCTAGTGGCAATCAGTTTACTTTTGTGATGTTGTGAACTTGCATAAGTTGGGTGTTTCACTTCTTGCTGTCTGGACCATGATTGTGACGAATCAATTCTTTGCAGCATATTTTGCAATCATTTGATCATTAGTTGGCCAGTCGTTTTAAGTAGATTTTTCCCATTATATTCTTATCTTTAGATGTGCTTTAACCTGACCATATTAGGGACATGAATTTGCCATCTTATTTTAATGTGCAGATGAGAGAGGTGAGCGGAAGAGAGGATACGGAGATTCTCATAGGAATGACAGAGGAGGTAACACATGCCAAAATTGTTCTTTTGTGTGTTTTATTTTTGCTCACTAACACGATATGAGTCTCCAGATTACCAGCGGAAACGCTATCGGAACGACGACCGGTCGGCACCAGAGGAGTCCAAGAGAGCACCAGACTCTGATCCAGCGGTATTAGCAATGTTTCTTGTTATGCCATGGTCCCTTATTATTTCTTTGTGGACCGGAGATATTCATAAAACATTCTATGTTTCGTTTACAGGAGAAGAATCCCAGATTCCGTGAGAAAGGTGACTCTGATGAAGAAGAGGATGACTACGACAAGAGACGTCGTCGCTAGCGATGTGTGGATCAGTTGTTGCTACATGCAACAGTTCTGGTATCCAGTCGCTGCAGAAGAGTCCACAGCTAGCAGCAGTATCCGGATTTCGCCCTGTTGTACAACAGTCTTTGTTCGTCGGTCGGCCGTTCCTCCTTTTCTAGTACTCCTATCATCTGTTAGCCTGAATGTGCGTTGGTTTTACATGTGGCTTTACAGTGAGCCTAATCTGTATGTTTGCTGCTGATGAAGACTATACTGAGACCGATGCATATATGAATTCTAAATTATTATTACCTAATCCTAACTAATCTTTTTCCTATCTGTTTCCCCACAACTCTAGTGGCCCTAATGCGTGCTTATGTGCATTGGTTGTGCCGTTGTGCGATCCGCTTGGCTCTGTCGGTTGCCGGGGCCGGGCCGGGTGCCGAGCGCCTGATGGTAGTCGTCGGTTTACAGCCGGTCGCTTGACGGCAGTAGCCGCCGGGTCCGGTCGGCAGAAATCCACTGACCACAGTTTAGTTTGCGAAAAAAAAGTTATTGGGTATTATAGCACATTTATAATTATAATAATTAATATCTGATTATAGACTAGTTAGACTTGAAAGATTTGTCTTGCAAAATATATACAAACTGTATAATTGGTTATTTTTAATCTATATTTAATGATGTTTTTGAGTGGAAACTAAACAAGGTTCGAAGTAGTTCCGCAAAAGAAGTAACAGATTGTTGTACATCTATTGTCTGCGCTCCAATGAAATTATTTTAGATATTTCGGTTAGACACAAGTCATTTTAAAGATGATGAGTATTTACAAATTACAATGGGGGATGTTCGCTTAGGCCAGTCTCAATGCATAGTTTTATGACACTGTTACCAAGATTATAAACTAGGTAACCGTGCCATATGAGTTTTATGGGGATGAAACTCCTCTCTCATCTGATGAAACTTCTTTAATAACCCTGCTAAGTCAGCAATTTTGCTTATATGACATCCTATTTAATGTGCATGACACTCTCATGAAACATGCATCGAGACTGGCCTTATGCTAAAGGCGCCAGCCATGGGCTCTGGTTGCAGTGCTCTCAGCATTCCGAATTTTTTTGTTTCATATATAACTATATAGATATAGGTTTTAATGGTTATTGGGAGAATAAAAAGAAGTTTGATTTTTGTGGGGGATTGCCGCTATTATTTGGGCAATTTAGTACTCTCTGTCCCTAAAAGCTTCAATTCTTGGAGTTGTCTTAAGTCAAACTTTTTAAACTTTAATCAAATTTCTTAAAAAACGCTCAAATTTATAGTATCAAATTAGTATCATTAGATTTATCATAGAATATATTTTCATAAGATACTCATTTTATATTATAGATATTGATATTTTTTTCTATAAAATTAGTTAAATTTAAAAAAGTTTGACTAATATAGATTCTAGTAATTAAAGCTTTCAAAGACTGAGGGAGCATACTGGTATGAACTGTGGTTTTGGGCACTGCAACGTGAGGGCACAAAGGAAAAATAATTCAGTTTGGCAAGCAAAGAGTTGGAGGTTGTTGCCTAAGAGTAGGTGGCAATAATAATAGACTTTACTTTTGATTCTCTATATTTGAGTGTGCTTTTTCCTATTTCATTTGTCAGTGTTTGCGCTGAAAATCTTGTGACGATTGGCTATGTCCTGATGCATAGGCTAGATAGTTTTCATTTTCTAAAAAGATTTCAAAATAATTGGTGTATGCCCCCTTTTAAGTGTTGTCTAGATAATTTTTTTAAAAGCTTAACTAAATTTATAGAAAAATACTAGCAACATTGTATATCCAAATAAATTTATTATTAAAATAGATTCAAAGATCTATTTAATCATATAAATTATGTACTATAAATATTAATATTATATATATATATATATATATTCTACACCCTAGGTGTAGAATACTATTCTACATCAAACTGTTATACTGAACATAATTCAGTATTGTTCAGTACCTGTGTTTCAGTATTGTTCAGTATTTCATGGTACTGGGTGTACGACTGGATGATACTGAACGTTGCTCAGTACTGCTCAGTATTTTTTCTACTCAGTTTTGACTTGCGGTGTAGAATAATATACCTAGGGTGTAGAATAACATTGCCGTACATAGCTAATGTTGTGTATGTTTAAGTTATCGAGATCAAGAAGTGAGAACGGCCGAAGAGACTGAGGGATTACATCATTATGTTCAGTTTTGTATATCTTGATAAAGGAAAAACAGAAGAGTTGACTTGCGTTCCAGTGCCATCAGCCCATCACATCAACCAACGTCATGTGAAACCGCGTCGAGCATAATTTTCAATTTGCATTTTTCAATTGGGGTGCAGGGATTCGCTGTGAACAGTGAAGGTTCCTCGATCTTTACTTTGCCAGGTCGTACGGCGGGAGGGACGCATGGCGGACCCAATTGGCACGGCGAAACAGATTGTGAAGATGGCTCTAGCGATCAGGAGGGCGGTGCAAACGGTTCGCCGGAACGAGGAGGAGTGCCGTGACATCGAACAGCTCGCAACCAGGGTGAGTTCCATCCTGTCGCAACTCCTGGAGACGGCGGCGGCGGCGGCGACGAGCGACCCGGCGATGGACGGCGCCATGGCGGCGCTCGAGAGGAGCCTGGACCGCGCCCTCAAGCTCGTCACCAGCTGCCAAAAGAGGAGCACGATGCACCGTGTCTGCGCGGCTGGGGCCATGGCCAGGCAGCTGCGCCGGGTGCAGGACGACATCCTGCGGCAAATGGTGCTGGGTGTCTTCGCCACCACTACCCAGCTCACCCTGAGCTTGAACATGCTAGTGCAGCCGGGTGCTGGTGCTCCTCCGCCTGCACACCCACCGAGGTCAGGGTCCCGATGGCCATCCTCCCTAGGAATTGAAGCAAGTAAGATCAACTTTTCAAGCCTGTTCGCTTGAGATTATCCACCGAATCTACCCGTCATTCTGCGGAGTCTACTTTCGGTCATGATTTTTTAGTCAAACGAAATGGCCAGACATAAAAGAATAAAATCGGCTTGCGTTGATTTCACCACCCGCAGGGATACGACATTTGAGATTCTCTGGGTTAGAAGCCACAGCAGGCTTGAAAAAGTTTAGTTTGTCTGAATTAGAGACTGCTACCGATCACTTTTCAGAGGAAAACATCATTGGACGAGGTGGACATTCGATTGTCTACAAGGTATACATGCACTGGCACACTGCATGTGCTCGGTTTGGCGAATTTTGTTTTCACGCTTTTTCCGATGATCATAATCATATTATTTCCACATACCTATTTTCCAGTTTGCACATAGCGTGTTGTCCTTTGTTAGCGCTTTTCAGCCCATGCATACAATTGGATAGCATATCTGTAATGAATTCATCACTAAACATATACTTTACAGGGTGTATTAGATGACGGGTTGATGGTTGCTATCAAGCTATATAATCCTTCCTCTCGCATTCCGGCAGACCGTCTGCATGAGCGCGTCCATGATGAACTTAGGCTTGTTTCAAAACTTCGTCACAAAAATTTTGTCAACTTTTTGGGATATTGCCTTGCCGTCGAGGAAGTAAATGAAGATGAAGGAAGTGAAGATGAAAGCTTTAGAATAACCCAAGTATCAAGTTCTTTCATGGTTGGAGAATATATGCCGAATGCGAGCCTGGACAGAATTATCAATGGTATAGGTACACATATACATGTTTCCACTGAAATATATTGCCTAGACTAACACTTCACAGATATCGGGACCGATTGTCTCTTAGTTATGTCGTATTTTGCTGACTGTCACTGTAGTTCGCTTACTAGCAATGATTAGTATAATATATGTTCTGCAGGGTCAAGACTTCATTGGTCCTCTGTATTTCACATAATTCAGGGGATAGCCCAAGGCGTTAAAATCCTTCATGATCGGAACATTGTGCATTTGGATTTAAAACCAAGCAACATCCTCTTGGATTCTGATTTCAATCCCAAGATAGGTGATTTTGGAGTAGCTAGAGAGTTGGATCTCGGAGAGAATGACTTATCTGACAACCACTTTGTGGGCTCAATGTAAGATGTCATTCCACCCACTGCCATAGGTATAGTCTGGTGATCAAATGCGCACCGCATATTTAATTTGGAAAAACAAAACATGCGCAGTTATATATGTCATTTGAAACATGTTGCGATATAGCAGAACTTTTACAGTTTAGCTGTTTTCCGTTACCCTTCATCCATATTCCATGACATGTGTGCATATCCTTATCCTTATGTTAACGGAAGCTTTTATATATGTCCACCAATTCAGGCGGTATACGGCTCCTGAATATTATGGCAACCGTCGGCTTAAGTCTTCGACGAAAGGAGAGTCCTTGATGAAGAAAGACGTGTATGGTTTTGGCGTCACCCTCCTTGATATCCTTAGCAGTATGTGCATATCTGAAGCTGCTCGTTGCCAACCTTCACTTGAATGGGTAAGTTACTATTACTATTATCAGCAACCAAAAAAAATGAGTGGGAGGTTACAGAACCAATTTGATTTAGTAATACAATAGAAATTGATTGTGTGGGGTATTAATAAGACATAAGAGTTTTGAGAGTGAAAATTGCACTTCTTCACTCAAGAGACGTAAATTGGACTGATTCAAAAATATTTCAGATAAAAACATCACGTCAGTTAGTATTCTCTCATTCACGTACCTTAGGGCATGTACAACGGGTCGTCGGTATTTTTATAGAAAAACCCCCGTTGAGCTCTGAAGATGGGCCTTCCGTCGTCTCGCGAAGGGACGGAGTCGTCCCGTGCACCGATGCAGAGGAGACCAGCCAAGCAGCGTTGTAGGAGTCGTCCCCTTGTCTCGACGGCGCGTAGATCCGGGGCGCTCGCACGCATGCGTGAAGTTTTGGCGCGCGCGGGAGGGAGCCGTCCCGCCAAATCCGTCTCTACCTCATCTTATTTCACCGGTGAAGCAGGCACTGCGCTGCAGCTTTCTTCCTCAATCGAGAGCTCCAACCTTTGGCGGCTGCGATGTTGAGTGCCTCAGCAAGGAAGAGCACGCTAGCATCTGCAAACAAGAAGAGCAAGGGTGCCCCGGCTACTGCGTCAGCGGCAATGGCGGCGGCGGCGGCCTGCAACCTCAGTCAGGGTGGAGGCTCGTCGTTGGGCGCGGATGTCGCGGGCCGAACCCTAGGTCGCGGAAGCGGAACAACAGCGATGGCGCCGAGGTACCCCATCTCTCGTTCCCTCAGCAACAGCATGCCTCCTATCTCCATTGGTACATCTGGTGGAGGTGCCTTCCCCGGCGCTGCGACGGCTCCATCGTCTTCGAACAGTGGGTTTCCATTCTCCACTTCACCATCTAATGCTTGGTGGGATCCGGCCAACGTTGATCCAGCTTCTCCTTCGTTTATGCGCTCAGCAGCTTGGGATCCATCTTGGTAATCACCCGATCCTGTGAATTGATCTAGATTTGCTCCTATCTGTTAGTGAAATTTTATCCTATTTGTTAGTGAAATTT
>Ga0182004_10003229_pt1 | contig 12939 bp, 15 predicted proteins | sample Sormic07211540_1_FD_120479 | JGI IMG/M metagenome (GOLD analysis project Ga0182004, IMG submission 120479) | Endophyte microbial communities from Sorghum bicolor roots, Mead, Nebraska, USA - 072115-40_1 MetaG | ecosystem: Host-associated > Plants > Roots > Unclassified | place: USA: Nebraska... | reverse complement strand
CGACCGGAGGATCTTGGTGCGCGTGACGGGTCCGCGCGGTGAGGAGCTCTACGTGGCGGAGGGCGGGGAACGCGGGGAGTTCAGGTTCGAGGCGGCGGAGGACGGTGAGCACACCGCCTGCTTCTGGTCACCCCGCTACGAGCGCGGCACCGTTGTCTCCGTCGACGTGCAGTGGGCCACCACCAGTGTTGGCGGCGGCGCCCACGCCGGAGGGTCCGGGTCCCCGCCCGCCGTCGCGGTTGCCAGCGAAGGCCGCATTGCTGTATGCTCCTCCATCATCCCTTGCTCCGTTTAAGTTTTGAACTAACTGTTTTGCCTGTTTCATACAATGAACATAAGAGAACTGAGCAGTATTCTTTTTTTCTGTTTCTAAATTCGTTTTAGAGGAATCTTTAGTTTAATCACATTGCAAATTCACTGCATGTTGGTGACACGCATTACAAGAACATTAACATGAATGCCCAATGACAAATGCCTAAATGCAAATTTACGCTTTCTAGGTTCTAATAAGAAAACTTGTTGTTTATGTTCACATGCTTTACTAGAAAAATTGTAACAATTGTCAATATTGTTGCTTTATCGTTTGGCCTTCTACAAGTAATATTTTGATTATGCAGACTCAGCCACTCCAGTTATTAATTGGATCGTTGGCTTCAAAGTTTCCAAATACAGTTCATGAGGACAGAGATGTTTGTTTAGCTTTTCCACAAATAAAAGAATATAGGGAAACTTAGCTTCCCATGTTATGTGTGGTATTCCTACAGTAGAAATAGCACCATGGTGAATCTCAATTCTCAAGGTGAAACAATCTTGGTGCCATAATGGAGGCAATCAGGCAACAAACATATACTCCTTCAAATGGGAGGCCAATGTTATTCAGTGCTTTGAAATTGTTGTCTAATTCAAGAAAAGAAAAGAAAAGAAGAGAAAATGAGTGCTTGGAGGTGTTTTATTGTCGAAGTGCATGCTTCAACAATGTCATGCATTACATATTTACATGCTAAAGCCTAAAGGAGGAAGCAGTGGTTTTAGTGAAGTCGAGACTCCATTATCAAAGTACTGAGAGCAGTCTTTTAATGTCTGTTTTTTTTCCTTCAAAAGTTGTTTTTTTAATGCCTGTAACTTCAAAATGCTTTTTGCAGACCATCATAGGAGAGTTGAAGAAACTGGAGGATTCTGCTCGACTCATACACCAAGAAATGTTATCTTTTCGCCAGAGGTGGTCTTCTTTTCCATAGGGTATGCATACATAGAGAAGCTCTATTTGGGCATATTCAGTCATATAGGATGAGGACGTATTTTTGCATCTGTCCATACAGCTAATGATATACTCTGTGATATTATACGCATCTCCTAGTGCATGAGCAACCAAACACTCCTTTACCAATCTGATTCCGGGCTTCTGTTTTGTGTTGCTCACTGATCTTTTACCTATTTCTACCAGCGAACTTGAGATGCAGAGGCTCAACGAAGACACCGCCACAAGGTTACACTCGTTCACCCTATTGTCATTGGCCATGTGCGTGGGGGTTGCAGCATTGCAGCTATGGCATCTGAAGACTTTCTTTCAAAAACAACATATACTATAGAAGCAAGCAGGGGGCAACTGAGCTGACCTATTTTTACCAGGATCGAATATCAGAGCTTCATGTTTAGAAACAAGCCATGCTTGCTCATGCATCAAAGCTGGCACTCTGAACTTTGGAGTAGGGAAGCTGTTGGAACTTGGAAGTTTCAAAGAACGACCTCCCTAGGAGCTCATCAAAGCACCTGCCTGCTACCATCTCAACTGGCCTCCTCCCATTGCTGTTAACAAGACCATCTGCAAAACACTGGACAAATTCATAACCAACAGGAAACATTGGACAAAAGGCAAAACACTGTTTGAGATGGTATGGCAAATGTTGATAACTTATTTGCAAAGTTGTCACAATAGTGTTTGTGCTTCTGTCATGTTCAAGAAACTGCATATCACTTAGGAGTTCTCCTGCTGTTCTCTTTGTCCATTGACTTGTCTGCTAATGGAGAGCTAAGGCATTTTTCGGCCATCCTCCTCACAAGCAGCTCCAAACGAGTGATGACTCACCTCATCCAAAAACTGTGTCCAAAATTCAACGCTGTTTAACACCTTGATACATTCGACACTATATGCTACCGTATATTTACAACATCTGCAAATAAAAATGCCTTTTTAAGATACCTATTGAACACCTTGATACATCAACTAGGAACGAGCAAGCGAGGACAAATTACAGAACTGGTGGATGTTGTTCAACGATATATCAGAGTGCCTTGAGCTTAATCTGTGCCCCATGCATCGGGTGCAGTGTGATCACGGTGCGTGGCTCATGAGTGTAGGATGGCGCGAGCTCGAACTCGAACCACTGAAGGATCATGCTCAGAGCCATCTTGGCCTCGAGCAGCGCGAAGTTCTGACCGATGCAGGTGCGTGGCCCCCAGCCGAACGGGAAGAACGCGGCGGGCGCCTTGGAGACCCCCTCGGCGAACCTGTCCGGCCTGAACTCGTGCGCGTCGCTGCCCCAGAGATCCGGGTCATGGTGGATAAGCAGCACGGGCAGTTCGACCACAACCCCGGCAGGGTATCTGACGCCGCCGGTCTCCATCTCCTTGTACGTTTTCCGGCTGATCGTGATGGCCGGAGGGTACAGCCGGAGAACTTCGTGAAGAATCATTGTCAGCTGCATGGATGGAGCAACAATATATGTTCAGTCAGGCCTACCACCTCTGGTCTGGAACAAGTTTCATACAGTAAAAAAAAGAAAGGAGTCTATCAGGGGAATGAACTCACAGTTTTGAGCCGGCTGAGCCATCGTATTCCGGCTTGTTTTTCCCGAACAGGCCAAAGACCTCCTCTCTCGCACGGTCCTGCCACTCCGGGTGCATGCATAGCAGGACCATTGCCCAGGTTAGCAGCACAGACGTGGTCTCCATGCCTGCGAAGTAGAAGAGCTTGCACTCCTCGATGACGTCTTCGATTGTCATCCCCAGGGTGGACCGGCCATGCTCGTCCGTCTCTCTCATGTTCGACTCGAGAAGCAGACCCAGCAAGTCGTCGTCTTTGCCGTGGCTCTCGCGCGCCTTCTTTCATGGCCTGCATTCGTTTCTCGATCAATCCTCGTAAGAGCGAGCTGACTTCGTTGTTGATTTCGTGCATGCTCCTGTTGTTTTTGGTCGGCAAATACCTGGTGGGTTCGTTCCATAGCGTTAGCATCGGTCTGGTCTGATCTTCTGAATGGTGGCTACAAGGTGCTCAGCCTGCTCTGCCTGCAGCTGGAAAATCCGCCTCCCCTCGAGGTAGCTGCTGCCGAATGCGGTGCGAGAAATGACGTCCCCGGTGAGGTTCTAGAGCTCCGGCCAAACATCCAGCTCGCACCAACCGTCGGAGCTCTTCACAGACTCCACCCATCTGCTAACCAGCTCGTCGCAGCACGTGGAGAACGCCGGCAGCATACCCTGAAATTAAAAGTCAGTGTACATACATCACAAGACCATTGCAACATGCCGATCATCAGGGAATAATGGAAGGATATAGGAGAAGACCTGTATTTTTTATTTTATTTTTTTGAAAGTTATGAGAAGACATGTATTGTATACATACTTTGAGCTCGACATGGAATGTGGGGTTGGGGATCCTCCTGTGCTTGACCCACTTCTCTCCCTCGAGGCCCGCGACGCCGTCGGCGAGAGCAGCTTGGTCAGTGCCGGGAAATTGGGCTTCTCCAGGTGCCCGGACTTGTTGGACAGCACGTCCCTGGCCACCTGCGGGTCGGCGACGACCACCCGGGGCACCGGGCCGAACCAGAGAAGGCACGCCTGCTTCCCGTGCTCCCGCACGTTCCTGCAGAGGCGCGGGGCGCGATGTCGTGGCACCGCAGCGGCAGGGGCGTCGACCACGCCTCCCTGTTCATCCTCCCTGAGGTCGCTCGCCAGGAGGCGGTGCGGCGTGCCACGCCGCGCGCTCCAGCCGCCGGGAACGCCACCACAGCCGGTGCAGCAGACGGCCGGCATGCCACAGGAGCGTCAGGGCCACCGTAGACCAGGAAGCTCCATGGCACACATGGCGCCGCGGCTGCGAGCGAGGAGGCTCCTGCCCGAAGCATCCCCTCTCACTCGGGCGATCGAGCTGAGAAATGATGGTGAAATAGAGTGGAAGATGGATTTGCTATGGCATGGCCTTTGTCGCCGTCGGCTTAACCGCTTAATTAGACATGGTTGGATTAGATAGATTATTTGGAGGCGCGTCACTACTGGACAGTGGACACTCTATTAGCCAGGCCTGGTCATGCCTTGCTCCCAAGTCCCAAGGAACTTGGTGGTGAAGTTCCGGCCTTGTTTAGTTTCCACGCGTGAGCTCAGGTTGCTTGTCCTCATTTGAAAACATGCGCGGTCAGAGCGTTGACAAAAGAACTTCAGAAGTATCAATAGCCTACAAGGCTAGCCCTGTTCGGCATATCATTTCTGATTTGTAATGAGACTGATAAGTTCGAGCGCCGTAATTGTGCTCTTGCTCTCATCGTCACTCATGGGCACGGCAAATAGCCGCTAGGCGGTGCTGAAGCTGAACCATGAACATGACATGCAATTAAGGCCCATTTGCTTCACTATAGGAGCGGCTTTTTTTTATCATCTCCATGAGCAGTTCTTCCCATGGAGCTAAAATTGTTTTTATTTTTTTTTTGGCAAACAGCTTTGTATACAAAGCCTCTTAGAACATACTCTCTCTCCATCCCAAATTATAAGATGTTTAATTTTTTTAACCTCAAATTTGACAATTCAAAAAAATTTGTGTAAACATAGTCAAATTTAAGTTGTTTTTGAAGAACTTTCATTAATAAACCAAGCCACAACAAAAGAAGTGATATTTTGTATAAATTTTTGAATAAGACAAGTGATCAAACTTGATGCTAAAAAAGTCAAACATCTTAATTGAGTACTCTCATAAATTCCATGTAAGGGCCCGCCTAAGCCAGTTGAATCATAACTTCCATGTAAGGGCCCACCTAAGTGAGTTGAAGTTGAGAGATGAGAGCATGTTTTAAGAAGATTCACATGCAAAGCTATTTAAAAAGTACCTGGAGAATATGGGCCAAACAGGGCCTAAATATTTGTGACAAGAGGCTTTAAATCTACAAGACTACAAATGAACCAATGAACCATCCAGGGAACAAAGGCAAACCATGCGTTTATTACATTGAGCAATCCCAATTGGCGAAAGGGAACAAAAAGAATGGTATCACATTGAACAACCCACAAAGCATACTAACGATGAATGACAAAGGCTTCTAAATAACTGGGGACGTAGAGGGGAAAATGCTGGCACAGAACTACAATCTATACTCCTCCATGTATACGTTGTTAATGTGTAGGAACCTAAACAAATAGAATGGAAATGGATAACAAATGGTGAATCAAGGCAAAACCCTAGCGTCAAACCCAGGATCTAAACTCACTACTACAGATCAGTAAACTAAGCCAAAAACTATAACGATGGAAGATTTATATATATATATATTATATATATAAAAATGAAAAATAAGTTACTGCCGTGCTGTTTCTATGATGAAGATGCAACCTCAATGGCACTACCAAGGGGCCATGCTGCTTCAACATACGAATCACCATAAGGTACTTTCTTTACCAAGGTAATGTCTTGATAAGGATCAACACCTGAGAAGACAAAAAAAGCAGGTGTAAGAACATAGGTGTGGGGGGTAACAACTTATAAGTTCTACAGTTATCATGATATTTTTAGTTTGAAATAAGCCATACCAAATCCATCGACAAGTAATGTGTATTGGTAGACTAGATCTATGCAAAGGTAGGGAATGTTCTCCTCTGAGACATCAGGGTAGGTTGCCTGTGCATCCTTCAAGTTCAATTTACAAACCCGTCGTGCAGTTTCTTCAAAGTCTGAAGGTTTAACCTTAGCAACTGCTGCTTTTGGGTTCACGAAACCAGCCTGAACAGAGAAGGAACACACTTAGGTGCTAATCATTACTAAACCAATAGCAATTCACTTCAGACAGATCAGAAAGCACAATTGTAGACTTGCCTCAGCAGCCCTATCAAAGAAAAAAGATGCTACAAAAAGATTCTTTTGTCCATCTCCACCACCACCATTCCACACACCGCCAAATGTGCATTTCATATGTGTGCATGCTGGCTCATCAACTTTAAGAGCTCTAACTGCAAGAGCCCTGCACTTGGAATAACTAGCACCAGAAGGTGAGCCTGATGCTTCAAATGTATTACCACCATAATTGTATTTCCCTGAATTTAATAGCACATTTAAGATATGATAATTTTATGAGCAATAAACATAAAACAGATACTGACAATTTGATGGTAGCAGTTTGAATGGATAAATCTCATCTTTGTTGGAAACTGAAATATGCATTGTATTCATTGCAGGATCAATCTGCTGATAAAGTAGCATGCTTTTATCAACAGCCTAACGGAATGGTGTAATGTTTTGACTAATATTTGATAGTGATAGCACACAAAATTCATAAGACAAGTCAACTTATTGCTTTATGTATTTTCACAACAGGGCATGAACCCTGCATAGAATAGAACAAAGCTCAGGACAATAGTCTTTCCATGCATTTGGTCTTGTCACAAAATAACCATTTGTCCTATTAATGCTGATATAATTTCAGTAAGAATATAGGAAGTTCATTTCAAATTCCAAATTCCAAAAAGACAGTTAATGATATGTCAGATTTAGATATTGGGCCTAGCAGATTAAAGCAAGCAACCATACCAAGATGCCCCTCCAACATACAGTCGCTGTAATCACTGCCTTCGCCAGCTTTTAAGATCTCCGCTCTAGCCGCCAGCAAACCATAATGCAAATAACTGTGCATAACAACATTTGCAGTTATACATTATACTTATGTTCTCTACACATCTTATTCAGAAGGAGGCAATCTTATGATGCCTGTCCCAGCAGTAGTCCATCGCATTGTGGTAAACGATATTGTTCCATGTCATATTTATTATAAATTTATAATGTATAAAAAAGGGGAAGAAGTGATATAGTTGACCAAAATACATATTCCTCATTTGATGGGATGCCAAATATACTTATTCCTCATTTGATGACAAGTTGCTAACAACCTGTAGCAACTTCCAAATAATTGCATGTTTCACCTTTCTACAGTGTTGTATGACATAGGTACTCAAACTTCAAATAAGATACTCCCTCCTCCACAAAATATAGGCGTATCTGACCATAGGAAAAATTATACAAAATAGATTTTATCCTGTAGTTTCTCGTATAGTATATCAATGGCTGAAGAGTCAATATCATCTTAGAGCCGCTTTGAACACAGATCTATCGATGTAAGTTTTATGCTCTACACTTGTACATAATTTGACTAACTGTTGGTCGAATTTTGTAAAATTTGACTTTCCCTCTAGTCTAATACACCTATCATTCATGGACAGAGGACATATAGTTCTCGGTCAATCCTACTATTAGTAGTCAACAATGTCTGAACATGGAATGGTTCAAGCAATATAGAATAACGGAGTAAGCCACACTAGTGACATGTTTTACAGTTTTAGACATCATTGGTATATTAGAATGGCAGAAAATAGCAGTAGAACAAAGTCAACGATAAATCTCAGATTGTCATGACACATTTGATTCAGACCTGTGAACATAAAGATAGTATGTTGTTCCCTTAAGTAGCAGCTCCTTCACATATGAATCTTCACCATCTGCCACTTCAGGTGCCTTTGCTGCATCCTTCTCTGAGATAGCATAAGCCATTTGGACTGAACCACCTCCTAAATCAACAACTCCAACTGTATTTGAGTATGGCTTTCCCAATTTTCCCAAAAGATAATTGATGGTAACCTATAAAGAATAGAAAAGACATCCACATTGCTTCTTTTAATGTGAAGGTTGCAGAAGAACAGCAAGAGGAGAAACCGTTTTACTTTCAAAGTTAAAATGCCAAAGTCAAAGTTAAGACAGGAACATACAAAGATACACAGCTCTCCTACGTATTCAAGAGAGAAAAAAGTTAAGACAGGAACAAAAACCAACTACTCACGCCACTCCAAATATAGGTCACTTTAGTTTTGTCGCAGGTCATGATTTATAAAATTTACTGACATCCAGAAGTTCAAATAAAATGCACTATCAAGACATATTTCATGGAGGAATTAAAGAAACGAATTTGATATTATAGACGATGGTGCGTTTTTTATAAACATAGTCAAACTTAGATAGGTTTGACTTGGACAAAGCTAAAGTAGCCAGCCTATAATGTTAACAATCGTAGACAATAGAAAAGGAAGAAAACAAAGCTCTGGAGCAAATTAGAACAGCACTGTACCCACTGGAACGCGCCTTCCTGTGATCCATCTAGAACACTGACCCAATTTGGCTGGGATTTGAAAGAACTCTTGTCACGGAGAAGTTCCCTAACCTGAAGAACTCATAACAGCAACAACAAAGGGAAATCAGGAAATTCAAAAATAAAAGAGAATATGAAGCACATCAAATACAAATGTCAAAAAACAAGGCTACAAAAGAAAAGATGGAATGCTCATATCTTGATGGATAAGACAAGACATGGAGATATTTACCGCTTGCAAAATTTCTTCAGACCTTTCAGTCCCTAATGCTCTGAGACCTGCAGTGGCCTGCATAAGTGTCCAAAATCATGTTTTCGCTAGAAACACTGTTGCAAAAACTGATACTGTTTCAGTTTCCACTACCATAAGATGCAATACAGGAACCATCACTCACCCCAACCCTGACAGGTGTTTGTCCACGCAGCTCTGCTGGAACTACTTTCTCAGCTTCCTCTAAAAGAGAAATGAGTGATTCAGCAGCCTCCTGTGGACCCTTTGCAGCACTCAGGCCTGGTTTTTTCTAAAGCCAAAATGAGAGAGAGATAAACAATCAGAGAAGTTAGATTCCCTCTATTTTCTGGATGGTCAATTGGTCTGTTCAATTCAAATATATAATAGGACGACAATATATTAGTATAGGGTAATTACAGATGATCAGGTCAATGAGTAGAAAGAACATTTTTACACAGCGGGTTCTCAAGTCCTTCAGGAACTATACATCTGTAAGGTATATTATTTTGGTAAGAGACAGGCTCAACCAGGATGGTACATTGTTTGAGCCTTTAGGTTGCTTCATAGAGATACAGTCTTGGAACACCTACCTTCAACTTTGCATTTTTGCATTGCATTTACTTTGATATGGTTTCTGTTGTTTTAGTGCCCAATTTTTATTGCTCTATCACCCATAACATGGTAGATTTGTGAGGGACAATATTTTTTTTTTTATCTCCAAACAGCTATGATGGAATCCCATTCAAGAAGTCTCAAGCTAGTTTTCAACATGACGTTCAGCAACAATTTTCCAAAATTCAAGCAGATTTACAAAGAAATTTTGAAACAGCATTTGGTCAAAATCCAGGTCCAGGCAGAAAATTGTTCTTCTTAAGCTTCTACTTCTGGTATTCCCCAAGAATTAGTTGTATTCTGTCACATTCTAGCATATATTCAAAAACTACATAGTTATAAAATATTCCTGATTTAGTTAAAAAATATTCCTGATTGCAGGAACACAACAATAATCATGACAAGGTAAAAATCAATTGATATTACAAAAGCTGTCATATCCCTAAAGTTGTCATCTCTACATAACACAACAATAATCATGACAAGGTAAAAATCAACTGATATTACAAAAGCCGTCACATCCCTGAAGTTGTCATCTCTAGGTAAAAATCAACTGATTTCACATTTGAATTAACAACACTAATTTATCATGACAAGGTCCTGGCTTAATGCCTTTGTATGGCAAGAGCTCATCGCCAGTAATAAGCAAGTGGTGGTTGCTAACGTGTGCAATTTATCATATCCTGATACAAAAGACAAAACCACATAGTGGCATAACTTCATCAGCCAATATTGTTCTGGCTGTGAAAATCTAGATATAGTAGGTTTTTGCTCCAACAAATTATGGGAAACAAATAAAAAGATCAACATTAGGTTGTGCAGTTCAACATTGTTAAACAGGCCCTAAGTGGTTATATCTGCAATACAAATTTCTGATTTCTTTTGCAAATTCTGCACAAAATATGATCAGGACTATTTGGTTGTGAACTCTCAAGAGCCAAACCCAAAGTTTTGGAATAGCCAAAAACGAACTCCAACATTTCAAGAAAAACTAGAAAATAACCTTTATTTAGATTGGCCATGCATGATATTACTGGATTTTCGTTCCTAGAGTGGCCAATTAGATTTCACTAGTGTTACTGATTTTCAGTGCTGTTAGTTTGGCTTGAGATTTCGGTGCTGTTAGTTTAGCTTGAGATAGTAGAAGACCAAACAAACTGCATCAATAATCTCATTTATGGCAACTCAAACTAAATGGACAAGAGAAAGCCTAAACCATTCACCTGTTTGAACAGCTCAATCTCCTTCCCTATAGGCACTAGATCCAGGTTTTCGTCGAAGCAATACACGTGCACGCGGCTCCCGGAGCTGCCGGCGTCAAATATAACGGCATACTTGTTCAATCCGTCCTCAACGGCCCGGGGCCCCCACCTCCGACCACCAACGGCGAGGAGCCCACCCCCTGAGGCGGAGGCCGGCGCGCGCGGCATGAGAAGGAGCACGAACGAGATGAGGAGTACCGGCGAGAGCAACACCATCAGCACCCGACGGTACCGGTGCACGCGGTCGGCCACCGCCTCCGTCTGCTGCTGCTGCCGTGCTCCGGCGCCCGAGTAGCGCCGCATCCTCGCGGCCGCCGCCGTGGCCGCCGCGGCGTCCGCGGCGGAGGGGGCGGCGGCGAGATCGTCGGCGGGGAGCAGATCGGCCGCCGAGGGCGTGCGGTAGCGGATGCGACCGTTGGTCGGCGACGGTTTCACCGCCTCCTGCTGCGGCGGCTCCAGCGTGTCGGTGCGGGCGGCCGCGGGCGGCGGCCTTATCGAGAGCGTGGCGGGGTGGGCGAACGGGTGGGCCTGCGACAGCACAGCTGCGCGGTGACACGGGGCCGGAGCGCGAGATCTCTCCGGCACGGGTCACGGCGACCTTTGGGGTTGACCACGTGGTGGCATTGCGATCGGGGTGGAGATGGTGGCGCGGGAGCCAATTTGGCTCGATTCGGGGAGGTGGCTGCGCGGCTTTCGCCGTGGTCGCGCCGGAGCGGTGTGGAGGGCAGGAGCAGTATGCGCCAGCGAGACGAGTTGGCATCACGCCGTCTAGCTTCGTCGTATCTTAACTATTTGCCACTCTTTCTAAAAAATACATAAGTATGTTTATTTATCGCTCTTATAAATAACACCTAATTTTAAAATTATGATTATAAAATTATCATGGAGATAAAATATTGTAACATTTTTATCGATTTTTATGACGTGGTATGTCTTTGTTAGCCTTTTCTCCTCGTGATATCTCCTTTGCTCTCTGTGTCTTAGAGTCGTTTGGTTCTCGCTAAACTTTAGCCAACTAAATTTTAATCATTTTAGTAGCTAAACTTTAAAATACAATAATTAAAAGAAATTAAAATAGTTTAGTCTCACTAGTCACTTAGGCCAGTTTCAATGGACAGTGTCGCTGCACGGTTTCACATACTAACACGTTATCGAGATTGAAATGAAACCATCTATGAAATAACCCCAGCAACGGAGCATTTCACTTTATTGTTTCCAAGGCTAAGCAAAGCATTTAATTACTGCAAAATAATTGGATCACATGCAAGATGATGAAACGATTTAGCCCTCAGTGGGGATTTCATCCCGTTTCACCACGTGAAAAACAACGTCCGTGGAGTTTCACCATGGTGAAACTACTTCTTTCTCTCTCCTCTTCGTTTCATGCAAAAAGTGCAGTTTTACTAACATGACGCTCTAATAAATGTGCATGACATCCTGATGAAACCCCCACTGAGACTGGTCTTAAGAATAACTAAAATAATTTTAGTTAGCTTTTTAGTTAGCTATTTAGCAAGTGGACTAAAGATGCCCCTTACACACGCAAGCTCAGGCTCCGGCCATGGAAGGACATCTGTTGTTTCTATCTTCTCCATCCCTCTCTGTCCGACGTGCTCGATAATGGCTGGGCTCCAGTAGAGCACTAGCTTGTGACCCACACGACCAAGGCCGTTTAGGACTTTGGGTGCTCGACAATACACACGATTACGAGGGTAATGCTCGTTTGGGAGAACTCTAGCCCCAGCCAAAGCTAAAATAGCTCCAACAATGATTTCTATGGTGAAGCAGCTTTATTTGTCTGTTTTAATAACAGCTCTTTTCTCAAGTTAGAAAAATATTTAGCAGAATAGTTTCTCCAGACTTTCAAAATAAGTAATTATTCATAACCTTTTTTTGTTTTTTCCTAGCCTTATTCGGTCACCCACTGCTGCATTGCATGACAACTCTTCTTCTCTCCCCAACCTCCATTATCCTTGTAAAAAAACCCTTCATTACATTTGGAGCTTTTTACATGTGTGCCGTTATAAAAATTTAAAATGACTTGTGTGCCATTGAAGTTTTAAAAAGCTCCTCAATACCCTTATATGAATTTTTTTCCCCGGGTGCCACTATGGTCAATTTTACTTGTAACAGTAGGTAACCACCAGCGAAAAAGACAATTTTGCCCTCGGTTATAAAATGTATCAAAATTTTAATTCTTCCCTTAGGTGCCACTATATTCCTATGATTAAAAAATCACCCTTTTCTCGGTACCATTATGACAAATTCATGGCAACAACTATGTGCATGTAAAAAACTTTAACAATTGTAATAATAAATTTAAAATCGATCCAAAATAATGGATAATTACGACAACCACAACAAGTATTTAAACTAAATACATTTAGGCATAGACGAGGTCCAAATTTATCATGACGTGCACAATCAGCTTGTTGTGGTTGTG
>Ga0182004_10003228_pt1 | contig 12940 bp, 3 predicted proteins | sample Sormic07211540_1_FD_120479 | JGI IMG/M metagenome (GOLD analysis project Ga0182004, IMG submission 120479) | Endophyte microbial communities from Sorghum bicolor roots, Mead, Nebraska, USA - 072115-40_1 MetaG | ecosystem: Host-associated > Plants > Roots > Unclassified | place: USA: Nebraska... | reverse complement strand
TGTGTAATTAGTTTTTGTTTTCGTCTATATTTAATGTTTCATGCATGTGCCACAAGATTCGATGTGACGGGGAATCTTGAAAACTTTTTGGTTTTCAGGGTGAACTAAACAAGGCCTTAGCATCTAGGTGGGAATTGAGGTTATTACTCTATGGTTTCCTGGTATATTTCAGTAATCCTCAAGTATTGAAGCTATCTCTTATTATAAAAAATCAGCAGGGACCTGCTATACTACAAGCATCTAGTTTTCTAATATCAAACATGAAACTGAAGCATTTTCCAGCTAACCCCCCCCCCCCCTTCTGTTCTCCTCACGACGTGGCCACGGCATCCCCACTGCCACATTAGTAACTCTCAAAGTCCACCGCCCACTGCTGGCTGGCGGCACCCCGCCTCACCAGTCCACCTGCCTCCCACAAGTTTCTGCTTCTTTCTAAGCCAAAATCACCCAGTAGCCTGAAAAGTGAAAACCCAAAAACCTAACCCCTACCAGCCACCACTCGACATTGCTGTGCCATCACCTGAAATATCACAGATCTCGGCGCCTGATGTATAGGAGTTGTATAAATAAATGCAGAAGTGACACTTAATGTTCGTTTGGTAGGGCTCCAGATTTGAAACGTTTCAGATCCAGATTCTCTCCAGAAACGTTTCAAAAGATGAATCAGAATCACTTTGTGAAACTGTTTGGCTGTTAGACTGGATTCCGGTCCACATAAAAAATTGTTTTTTGCATTAGAAAAATATATAAATGAAAATATGCTTCAAAAAATGTTAGAACTTTCTGTGGGAGTAGGAAAACTTTAATACAACTTGTTTTATTTTTTTTCACTTCAAATAATTAATTTCAAAATACAAGCATTAAGTGCAGAGGAGAGGCTGGGAATCGGAATCGTGCGAAACTGGGTTCTACCTATTCTTTTCTCATCGAGTTCTAGAGGAATGCAATAATAAAGAAAGATCTTGATTCTATCTTTCCTCCCTGCTTAGGAAAGTTCGAGTTGCTGGGCCTCAGAGCAAGGAATGCTGGAGGAATCGAATTCGAACAGCCGCCAGGGGGTGTTTAGTTCCCCTTTTTCCCCAAAAAAAACTTGGGTTTCGGTCCATTATTTTGCATAATGGAACTAAACACCATGCAAATTTTTTGGCAAAAAGGTAGTCATTCTCCATTTCGGATTTTGGCCTCAAGAGGCCAAAAAAACCCCAAAAAGAGCCTCAAGATGCTCTTATGAGGGCAATAAATTCTGCATTTTGGATGGAACTCTAAACATGACCCTGAAAATTTTGGCATTTTGCATTTCATCACTCCAAAGTAGTTGGCATTTTGCATTTTGTATTCTATGGGGAACTAAACACCCCCTTAATTAATCCCTGGGCCAACAAATGGTGTTCCTATTCTAAGCACTGATTTGCAGCCCCCTCTCCCAACCCCAAGACAGGGTTGTAATGTAATTTGCTTCAAGGGGAATTAACCAGTAGCTAAAGAGCACTCTCCACTCCAATCACTACCCTAAACCAAAAGAGGTTCTGTTCCTTCATTTGTGAAATTACGAACTGGGGTCACATGCAAACCCCAAATGAGTTACTCAATGGTAGTGGAGCGGGTAAATACAGTAAACTCCCACATAAACAGATACGTAGTACAACTGACAAACTACCATTCTGGAGATAACTCGAGGGGAATTTGTTTCTGACCTCGCGGCAATCTCCCTCCGCTTCCTGCCGCTCTCCTCGAGCTGCTTCCTCTGCAGGATCTCCGCCACCCGTCTCCCTCCCGACTCGTCCTCGTCCTCGTCGTCATCCTCCTGCCCCCTCTTAGCGACCTCAGTGACCTTCTGCAGCCACTCCTTCGCCATACGCATCTTCTTCTCCCCCACCGTCTCCTCGTCCTCCTCCTCGCCGCCCCCGTCCCCATCCTCATCAAATCCGCCACCAACCGCAGCCACGCCGCCGTCGTCGTCGCTGTCCTCGCTCTCGATGTCCTCGTCACGGCCCCCGCGGCGGCGCTTGGGCTCGGACTCGAAGAAGGGGTCGTCGTCCCCTCCGCCGCCGCCACGTCGGGAGCCCGGGCGGGGCTTGGGGCGCGAGGCCCGCTTGCGGGGGCGCGGCGCCATGGTGTCTGGTGGGGAAAGCGAGCGCTCACGCTTGCGCTAGGATTTCGGTGGAAGGCAACGCGGTGTTTCGCCGCCGCCGCCGCCGCCGGGGGGTGAGCACGAGAGTTTGGGGGAAGCGAGTCAAGCGACGGGCGGCGGAAAGGCGAGGGTTTAAGACAGGAGTGGAGTTGCGGACGAGGGCTTAACCGGTCGGCGGCGGCTAACCTGAATTTTGGGCCGGATGGGGTTGAATAGAGTCTGGGCCGAGCTTCTCCCGGAATGTAAATTGGGTCGATTTGCTCCTATATTTTTCTACATTTGTTGGGCCCTCTTACTGTGACTGAAAACGGGGGCACACTCGACGGCCGACCGTAAGTTTAGGATAGCAACGAATGAGGAATTGAGGAATGAGGATAGATGATGATCCAAAAATTCTCATTCACACGACAATAGTTGACCAAACAAGATAATTCAGATGGGTGAAATAATCCCGATTGATCAACCAAAGGCAAGCAAGCAGCATCGATAGAGGGATCAGCTTACAATTAGATGCAATCCAAACCCTAATAAGATTCTTCCACAGCTACTCCAGTAACTATGAACGGTTTGGCATTATGAAAGATATACTCCCTCTATTCTGTAATATAGTACATCTTAGGGTTTCTAAGACAAATTAAGAAAAAACGTAAAGATGTATGTATTTTTATTTTATTTCCTGATCAAGCATTATCTCTAACGTGATTGATGGTGATTAGTCGATAAACAAAAAGTATTTAATGTAAAATTGGTTTTTGTTCTCGGGAATGTATTATGTTTGAGGATATATTATATTACTAGACGGAGGGAGTACATGTGTACTTGCGGGGGGGCTCAGAGCCTGCAGATGATAGATCTTTCGGCATATTGCCAAATGGCAAATAATTTGATGAATTGGTGATACAAAAATTCATATATAAAACAGCTAAATGCGAATATTCAAATATGTCGATCAAATCCCTTTTTTGTGTTGTATACCAAAGTGTGAATGATGAACTTATCTGGGCTGTACAAATGAAAGAAGAATCAACATACTACAAAAGAGGTTAGCCAATTCATAAGTCATGACTAAAAGATGGAGGTCAGGTGGGATACGGTACAAATGAAGCTCAACTTCACTTGCAAAAAGCAGCTTCCACGTAGCTACACAGAAAGGCAACTTATTATTGTTGAAAATGAATGCATTAGGCTTAACGGTTAACCACACCTTGAGCACACTCTACGTCTCAACAACGGCGGCTGGTCACCAGGAGACGAAAAAAAAATACATTGTCCAATATACATTGTACGGACCTAGTAACTCAACACGAATAAGTCTGAAGATTTGTACAAACTTATGTTCGCCTGTCAGCGACTAACAACCATAGTGTAGCACTTTATATTCACGATTACATCTCCCTTCATTACACGCCGTTATGGACGGCGCCTCGTGCCGGCTTGTCGTCGCCGTTCTCCACCTTGGCGATGGCAGACTCGGCGGCGAGCGCCTTGGCCGTGTCGTAGGACGCGTGCAGGCCGACGAAGAGGTAGTAAACCAGCAGCGCGGCCGTCCAGTACCCGAAGCGCATGAACGACTTGGAGTCGATGGAGCCCAGGAGGAAGACGTTGATGGCGATGGACGCCGACGGCAGCCACGGCACCAGCGGCACGCCCCACAGCTTGGGCGCCCTGGCCTGCGGCACGAACGCCCACAGGCACACCGTGGACACGAACCACGCGGTCACCGTCACCGCGTACGGCACCCACCCGTTGATGTCGACGCCCCAGCACGTCGCCGTCGCCGTCGACGTGGCGAGGATGGCGGCGATGCACGCCGCCAGCTTGTTCCGGTTGGCGGTCGTGGTCTCCCCGGCGACGTAGTAGCGGCGGACCAGCAGCGCGACGGCGACGAGCTTGAAGATGAAGAGCGTGGAGATGGAGAGGAGGTTGGAGAGGATGCCGAGGTCGGTGAAGAAGGCGATGACGGCGGTGGCGACGAGCATGACGACGGTGGCGTTGACGGGCGTCCCCGTGCGCGGGTGCACCTGCGCGAGCCACGGCGGCATCATGTGCGTCCGGGCGATGTGCGTGAGGTACCGCGCCTGGCCGACGGCGCTGACGAGCAGCACGGTGGTCATGCCCTTGAGCGCGCCGAAGGCGACGATGTACTTGGCCCAGTCCATGCCCCTGGCGGAGAAGGCCACGGAGAAGGGCGCGTCGGCGTCGATGGACGAGTAGGGCTGCATCAGGCAGAGCGTGACGGCGAGCACGCAGTAGAGCGCGGTGGTGAGCGTCATGGCGCCGACGAGGCCGATGGGGATGTCCCGCGCCGGGTTCTTGGTCTCCTCCGCCATGGTGCTCACGGCGTCGAAGCCGATGTAGGCGAAGAAGAGCACGGCGGACGCCGAGAAGATGCCGCGGACGCCGAAGGGCATGAAGTCCCGCATGTTGGCGGCGTCGGCCTTGGTGAGCCCGGCCACGATGATGAAGATGATGACGGCGATGTGGACGACGGAGAGGACGTAGTTGAAGCGGGAGGTGCCCTTGGTGCTGGCCGAGGCGAAGATGCAGACGAGCGCGATGACGGCCACGGCGATGGGGTCCAGCTCCGAGTAGTTGGCGTCCAGCCCCGACGCGTGGATGCGGAAGTCGCTGGGCTGGTGGTTCAGCAGCGTGGCGAAGTAGGACGTCCAGGCGCGCGCCACGGCCGCGCCGCCGATGCAGTACTCCAGCAGGATGTTGCCTGCCGCCACGAACGCCATGAAGTCGCCCAGCTCCACGCGCAAGTAGGCGAACGATCCACCTGACATTCGTCATCAACGCAAAGCATTTTTCACGATTTCCATTGCATTTCTCCGACGGAGGAATCAATAATCATTGCCGGTTCGAATTACTGCTTTCATAGTAACTGCATGGTTCTTCAGACTGAAAACAAAGAATTCACAGACTTGCTAAAACTATTCTACTGTTTTTACTTGGAGTAAAATTTTATGTTGCAACCAAGATTAATTTCTTGATGGCGATTAATATACTATATTGATCAAATATTTTTCATAGTTTTCATGTAACGATGCAAGATCCACAAGGCCTGTTTGGAGCACGGGGAAATTTCCCTATTCCCGTGTTTTTCATGTGAAATTGAACTGATTCCTGTGAAATTCCTTAGCTATTTCTATGAAATTCTTGCGTTCCAAACAGGCTTTGAAATTTGGGGTGCTGAAGATTGCAACAGTGGTGTGCTGGAAGATTTTTTTTCTGACTTGTTTGAAAAACCTTTTCCAAAAGAAAGCATGTTTTTTTTTTGTTTAAAAAGAACTTGTTTGTGACTCAACAAGGAGAAACTTGTTCTGCCGAAGCATGCATGCATATGGTATTTTCCATGGGACAAACTGAAGTAGTAGCACTTTTAATTTCTCCTGCTGAAATGGCCTGACTAGAGCCACTAGAAAAAAGGATTTTATGTACTGGTGAACTTTGTTTTTTAAAATTTAGTCGGGTAATGGCACACCCAGTTGAAATGAAAGGATTAACAGCCGGACGGGTAGACTTATTCTACTGACGCAGAAAATAATACTGCTGATGAAACGATGCAGCCGCCAAGTCAACGAAATACGTTAACTGTCTAGTCAAGGTAGAGAATTTCGGCAAACGATTACATTGTCTAGTCAAGGTAGAGAATTTTCGGCAGACGATCAGCAACCAAAGTCGATCTGTTTCATGAGACTGTGACCTGCTGATGTGAAGTCCGAACTGTCCTTTAGCAGAAGGAGAATGTTCAGAGTATTACTAGTATAAGTGTATAACACTTCGACAGCTAAAACTAATTTTCCAAGCAGAGAAAAAAAAAGGGGCTGTATACCCAACACCCGGTTTTAGTTACGCCAATCATTCCTAGCAATTACACGAAAAATGACGGTAACTTTGTAACTGGCAGTTCAGATGCTAGAGACCTTAAACACACCCAAAATTTGTTTACTACGTACCTCTCAGGAAGATGTAAGGGGGGAGAAAAGCCAAAGGAAATTTTCAGGTGTTGGCTGTCATACAGCAATTGTGAAAGTAAAACGTCGTTAGTTTTCGCGAGGGAGATCTAAAATCAAATCTGCCCATGTGAGGTGAGTCTCAGTAGTCAGTACTCCAGAGCTTGATGCTGCTGGATGGATAGGAACACGAAGATACTATACTAAAGAAAGCTACAGCTGCTGGTGACCATTGACCAATCCCAATAGAAAACGAACAAGTTGGCAGTACCTTAGACAACTAGTAAACGCTGCCACACTGTACTGGCAGTGACATTGTTGTATTGCTCCAAGAGAATTTGATTTAACCCCGGCCGTTTAGGAAGCGAACAAACGAAGTCATACAAATTTTGCTGATTGGAGAGATGAGGTTCAACCTAGCTATACCTTCCTAGTTCCTACCTTGAATTTCTATGTTTTTAATTAATTTAAAGAAACAGTTTATGATCACAATAATCACGGCCAGGCTAGCGAACGTTTGAAAACCTTCCATATCGGTTCCTCAGGATCGTTTTATCTTACCCGCTCCCTGTTTAGATATTTTTAAAAGGGGAACGTATCCTATGCAATCTATCTTCGTGTGCAACCTATGCAACCACCAATTAAGACCACACAATCTAGATTCAATATCTGAGGTTTTTTTCACTTAAACCCTCTCATCTGGAGACACACGGGTTAGATTTAAACCCACAGTCAGTCATATCTCATAGTGTTAAGAAAGAATCTTTTAGGAAAAAAAAAATACTTTTTTCGAGGAAAATGGATACGCAAAGGAATCTCTCGGCGTATCAACCAGAATCATAGGAGGAGTACGTCAAAGAGCCATTTCATCTCAAGGAAATGAGACAAAATGATCTCAAGCAAGTATTGTTGGATCATGTCGATCGCCGTGGGCTTTGCTTTGCAGAACTGGTTTGCTGTGCTGGTCTTGTGCGCGTTGTACTTGTAATTTATAAGCAAGACAAGATGATGATGATGATAGGCGCGCGCGTTAATTACCTGCGACGGGGATCTCGACGGCGAACTCGGTGTAGCAGAAGACGGAGAGCATGGCGGAGACGCCGGAGACGACGTAGGAGATGACGACGGCGGGGCCGACGTCCTCCCTGGCCTCCTGGCCCGTGAGCACGAAGATCCCGGCGCCGATGACGGCGCCGACGCCGAACCACGCGAGGTCCCACCACGTGAGGTCGCGCTTCATGTCGGCGCCGCTGCGGGCGCGCACCTCGTGCAGCTCCGTCGTCTCCAGGGACCGCGACGTCACGCGGTCCGCCAGCCGGGACACCGTGCTCCGCAGCGCGCGCCCGTACGCCGACCAGCTCGAGAACGACTCCTCCGGGAAGAAGTCCGCCTTGGTGCACGAGCACCCGCGCTGCCGCTGCCGCACCCCCTCGCCGCCGACCGCCATGGCTGTTTGTGTGTGTGTGTGTGTGTGTGTGCCGGCTTCTTGTCCTGGTTCGTGTTGTATTGTGTGTTTATATATAGGAGAAGAGAAAGGGAGAAGATGAAATGGAGAATTAAAGGAGTGGTCAAACGGATTTGATACGTGACGGGGTTTAAATAGGAGAGGTAATTATGATAATGAGGAACGCTCCAATGGGAAAGCTAGCTGTGGGTTTTAAGCTGGCAATGAGGGGGGAAGAGGCACACCCCAGCTGTGCAGGGTGCCCCAAACCCCCCCCCCCCCGCGTGCAGTGTGTACTAGTAGCAACTTCACAGTTCGGTACGGCGGTTTTTTGCATGGCTCTTTTTGAGAGGCTCTTCGTGTCGTGGCTTCTCTACAACAGTTTTGGCTTCTCATTGAGGGGCTCTTCGTGTCGTGGCTTCTCTAAAACAGTTTTGGCTTCTCAGTTTTTTCTTTTCTAAAAAATGACTCCTACAAAATATTTGATACGGGGTTTTTTAAGGAGCCAAAGATGAAGCCGAAAAAAAGCCTCACCAAATATGCCCTCAGCCATGTCTTGGACTCCCGGTGAAGCCTCCAACAAGGTTTAAGTTTGACGTTTGGTGTTAGGGTTTTGGATGATGATTCACCCCTGCTTGGTACTAGAATGGTAAAAAACATTTCTCTAAAAAGCTATACATAAATGAAGAAAAAAGGTAATCAAAATATGGTGATCTGATTACTTCTATGTTTTTATTAGTACAGATAATTTACGTGGAGAGAGGTGTGGCAAAAAAAGCATGTTGGGTTTTAGTTTCAGCTTATTTTAGCCGGAAATACCAAATATGCTTAATTGGAGACTGCATAGGCTTTAGAGAATGCCTTGGATGGTCCAAATTCTGTTAGGGAATGTTAATAGTTGGCAGAGTAGGAGGATAGCATGGATGCTAGACAATTCTTGAGGGGTTGTATCCACACCCATGAGACTCGGTTGCATACTTTTAGGAGGGTTGCTTCAACATCTAAGAGCATCTCCAATAGTCTTTCTTGAACTTACTCTCTAAATTCTCATTTGTAGAGTCATTTGCATAAAACACTTTATATATATCTTTGCACCCTCTAATAGTTTCTCTGTCTTGTGTGCACTCTAGGGAGACGCTCTCCATCTATAGTTAGCGAGAAATTCAAATTAGAGGATGAAAATATTTAGAGATCTAATTGAAGAGGTTGTTGGAGGCCCATTTCCACCAAAATCTCTATTCCTATCGGCATATAATGATATAAAAAGGCTCTTGGAGTTGCTTTAACCCTCATGGAAGCAAACCTTACGATGCTTGGTGGATTGCTAGTTTCAAATCTCGTGAAACACCTTCACAGAAAGGTTATGACTTTGGGTATCATCTAACTCTGAGTCCAAATGGATCAACTTTAGCGCTGTTGTGGCAATGTGCCATGTTGATTACATGTTGACATGGATCACACATGTGGGGTATGTTAGATACGTCTCTCCTCCCTTCCCTTCTGGCAGGAAATTAGGACAGCTGTAGGGCGTGCTAGGGCAAGCACAATGACGAGGAAGAAAAAAGGAGTGCTAGAATAGCGGGTAGGCGATGGCGAGAGAGTGAAAGATGAGGAACATATAAGAGAGGTGATCTTGACATGGAGCCCTACGCCCATTTATTTGGACTCAGATGATAAACTTGCTAAGTTTGAAGACATGAAAATGTCACTGCTATGTCATTGTAGAGAGTAGGTCAAGATCCATTTGAACTCAGATGGTAGTTGGAGTCAAGTTCAGAGATCCGGAAATGCTATCATGAGTCGATTGACCTACATCTATATGGCATACAGTATATATGAAGCCAAGCTTAAGAACGGAAAATATATACTTTAAAATATGCTACCGGTCATGGAGTTTGTGTTAGGGTGTCATCTAGATCCCTAAAGTTTCAAAATGCGCATCTAGGTCCTAAATTTACTAATAATGTCAAATGAGATCTGAATCACCATAACCTAATAAGCTAATGCACTTGTCACATCTTTGCTCTCCCATACCAGTATGTGGGCACCATATCATCATGCCACACAAGTAAATTAACTCAAGTTATGATGGTTTGGATCTCACATGGCACGATTAGTAAGTTTAGGGCATCTAAATGTGATGCCTTTTGAAAATTTGGAAACCTAAATGATATACAAAGTCATGTTCAAGGACCAGCGGTGTACTTTTTTTTTTTAAAAAAAGTTGGAGACTTGGTTGATGACACCCATGTAAGTTATAGAACTGTCTGTAATTTTTACTAGTGGATAGTGGAGGTGGACACCATGAGAAAGACTAAGGCACAAGAGCAATCGTGAGAAAACCAAATTGAGGAAATGAACGACCGAGGAGGCCGGGTAGTGTCTGACTGAAACGGTGAGGACCTACAAATCATGTTGGTATGAAAATTATGAACTTTGGAATGTTATTTTATGGTATAATCAACGTCTGAAGCATACGCCATCAGAAATAAAATGGCACGATCATCAAGTCAACCCACGTCTGGATTTGGCGGCGCACAGCCAGCTAGAGTGCACGTATATTCTTCCTGCTCCGGTATGTATAGTATATAAGTAATTATAACTTTTCCTAATCGCATGCATTCAGCGCTGCATTCTTATTCACAGGTTGAGTGGCTTGGTGGTTATCCAGCGAGCGGATCCGAACTTGAGCTGAGGTGGAAGGAAGTCAACGCTCTGTAATAACATGGGAACACACGGGAGATCGGACGGCTCACACTTGACTCATTGGTCAGAAATTTGGGCTTGGGTGGCTGGCCCAGTTGCGTGCGGCATATATGCATGCATGTGCATGATTTCGTCACGTGAAACCGCTAATTAATTGTTTCGAGTGCACGACTGTACCATTGGCGTTGACTCCATAGTTGCATAGTGTCCGGGTAGCAATGTGAAGTGACCTCATATGCGTGTTCATAGTTTTCATACCTAGCATGCATGGCCGGCTGTCATGTTTGCTGGTTTATTTGCTTCTTCTTTTTAACTGTAGCTTATTATTGTATCTGTTTTCTGGAAAACTCAGCGATGACCTTGAAAACCATATTTTTTCCAACTCACGTAAGACGTCAACAAGTTGTTTATTTATAAACGTAAAAAGTAAAGGACACACAGAGTCGGCTCCGCTCGACTGACCGACTGCTTTCACGAGGCGAATGACAACAGAGAAATGGCCTTCTTGAATTTGGAATCTTCAGGCGACGCGCCTTGGAACCTTGGATCGGGTCCTTGAGCCATTCTGCGTCGTGGGTTTCGCACCATACTTTTGGAACGATTCTTCGCCAGAAGAGTAGATATGGCATGGCAGGCTGGCAGCAGGCGCATGTGAGAACAAAAACTGAACGTAGCTATCAACTGCGGCATCTGCATATGCGTCCATATCTGCCGTCGGACGTCGGAGTACGCTATGAACTTAGGAATGAATGTATGAGCATGACAGCATGCCTATGTACGAGTACGTGCGTTCTCATCGCTTTCTGACAGCAGGGAAGCCAAGAATCCAGGTAGAAGAGGCAAATGATGTTTATTGTTGGTGTATATGTGTCCCCTGCCTTTGTCAGCTGGTTGCAACCTCCAAATCATGTCACATTCACCATGGGGAAAAGAAGAGAAGTGGAGATATCAACACATCTCCTCAGGCTGCGTTCGGTTGTTAGCTAATATATTTTTTTAAGGAACAGGAGGAGCTCAGCAGGAGCCTCTACTGAAAATTTTATTAAAAAACAACCAAAGAGGGTTAGAAGAGCAAAGCAAGCTCACACAAAAATAAACAAGGAGGGAGACGGGGAAGGGGAGAGAGGGGATTCAAGAAACAAAGGAGGAGACAAAGAAAATTATAAGCTTCATCAAGCGGAACGGTTCCTGGGCTCATTCCAGCACAACTGAACAAGCCCTCAGTAATCATCACAGTATGTATCGACTGATAAAGATCGGAACGACAACATACAGCAAACTAACTGACAATGATCGAAATGGACAACGGGAAAGGACACTAGCCAGTGAAATATCAGCTGACTGTTTCATAAACTGCTCGGGTTAGAGTGGAGACTGGAGAGAGAGACACAAGGATTTGAGAAAGAGTGGCTTCCACACACACTTGAACAGTTTGATTCACTGGCAGATCCATTCGAATCCGCTTGCCTTGACTTGTCCAGAATGCCTGCTTCGCTGCTTGCTTCAAGCAACACGATGCTTAGGACGTCAAAGATTCTCTTTCTGCAGTGTGACGGCGCTCTTGCTTCTAGGTCCCGTTTAGTTCTGAACATTTTGCAACATCTAGATTCATCGTCACATAGAATCTTACAATATATACATAGAACATTACATATAAATAAAAAAATAATTAATTGTACACTTCGTATGTAATTTGTGAGATAAATCTTTTAAGTCTAGTTAATCAAGTTAAATATAAACAAAAGTACTATTTTACAAAAAAAAATCGCAACTAAATAAGACCATAGTCAAACCAGAGACTTCGTGTAATAATTGGTCTGATTCTATCGGACGATAGATGAAGCCGGATATAAATTATCCTTTATCTAAAAAAACCAGAGACTTCGTGATCTCTAATTTCCGTGCCCACTTGCACCTCCTGTTTTCAAAGAAGAGAGGGACGGACACTAGCCCCACACGTCAAAAACAACCGGCTGAATTTGCTGCAGTGCCGTTATCTCTCCCCTTTCTCCAGTTCACACCTCTCACTTCTATAGTGCTAGTACCAGTCATGGTAAGAACACTGCTGGACTTGTGTATCTGGACACTGCAGAAAGAATTGCTCTAGGTGTGTTTGGTCGAGGTTGTTAAAGTTTAACAGGTGTTGTAGTATTTTCGTTTTATTTTGACAATTAGTGTCTAATCATAGACTAATTAGGCTTAAAAGATTCGTCTCGTAAATTACTCTCTAGCTGTGTTTTTAGTTTCGTAAATAGTCTATATTCAGTGCTCCATGCATGTATCCAAACATTCGATGTGACGAGCGGTAAACTTTAACAGATACAACCAAACTCTCTGTCTCTAGTCCATCTCTGTCCAACAAATTCCAAGCTCATGGATCACAACACAGGCAAAACAATTCAGGGAGTGTTTAGTTTCCCATAGAATTCAAAATACAAAATACCAAATACTTTGGAATGATGAAATACAAAATATCAAAAATTTCAGGGTCATATTTAGTTCCATCCAAAATGTAGAATTTATTGTACTCATGGGAGCCTCTTGATGCTCTTTTGTGTGTGTGTGTGTGTGTGTGTGGGGGGGGGGGGGGGGGGTGTCCCCTCGTGGGGCCAAAAAATAAAAAAAAAAAACCACATTTTTTTAAAAAAATATAAATTTGTTTTTTTTTTTTTTTTTTTAAAAAAAAAAACCAAAAAAAAATAT
>Ga0182004_10003227_pt1 | contig 12940 bp, 5 predicted proteins | sample Sormic07211540_1_FD_120479 | JGI IMG/M metagenome (GOLD analysis project Ga0182004, IMG submission 120479) | Endophyte microbial communities from Sorghum bicolor roots, Mead, Nebraska, USA - 072115-40_1 MetaG | ecosystem: Host-associated > Plants > Roots > Unclassified | place: USA: Nebraska... | reverse complement strand
CCCCCCCCCCCTCTCTCTCTCTCTCTCTCTCTCTCTCTCTCTCTCTCTCTCTCTCTCTCTCTCTCTCTCTCTCTCTCTCTCTCTCTCTCTCTCTCGTTGCCACGCTTGGCCCACATGTCAACGCCTCCTTTCTCAATTCATGCCCAAGCCAGACTCGACTGGGACAAATCCAGCATCCCTAATCCTGATTCTAGAGATTGGGCATGTTCGCCACGCTAGGACACTCTATTTAAGCTGCTGCCTCCTACGCTCTCCCTTTTTCCATCTTCAAGCCACCGCCGACTCACCTACTCCTCGCAGTGCCGCTCACAACCCTAGCCAGCGACATTGCTACACGGTCCACCATTTCGGCATTTCTCTATTGTCTTCGACCCATTGTCAAGTTTCTCCGTGTGGTAGTGAAGTTCTATGCGTCGTTTCCCCCTTTTTCTCGCTTTTGCTCATGTCTAACTGTCAGACCATTACAGGAAGGTCATTGTCGCTTCACCGAGCCCCATGCCTTCGTCGACTCATCTCAGTCCGTGCAACCGCCCTAATGTAGGATCGAGATGGCCGATTAGAGGGGGGTGAATAGTCATTTCTACAAATTAATCGCAAGAGCTAGCTAATTTAAATGCAGAAGTAAAATAACAGTGCAGCCTCGACTATATCTCTCTATCTAAATTTGCTAGCACCCTTATAAAAGATTAAGCTAGAGAGCAACTAAGGGTACCGAGCTAAAGGGAGCTCGCGTACACAAGTCTAGTTGGCAAGATTAAACAATCTAAGCAACTAGAACAAGAGCAAGCGCAACGGAGCTCCTACATATACTAGTGATAAAGCGGTAAATAACAACTACAAACTTAACAACACAAGCACAATATATTGCAATGAAGAAAACTTGTGTTCCTATGAGTATAGTCGAGATGGAATTGTGGCATTCCAAAGAGGTTTTATGTATCTGCTTGTCGTTGAAACCTACAATGGCTACTTACTAGTTAGACAAACCTATGAAAGACTTCACAATGAACCCTACCGACCTTCCTTGGAAGTGGGTCAAGAAGCTTGTGACCTTGGGCGAAAGGGTAAATCACGGCTCATGGTGAAAGTATAAAACCTATATACATAGTGTAAAGTTGGTATATCAATCGTGCTCACGGACATGAGCGGCCTTGGACTTATTATGGAATAGATGATCATTAATGATAATTTTGTTTATGCTATTCATTATTTATGTTTACCTAATCATTTGTTCATATAGGCTTCTGGTAAATTTGTTGCTACTGAGTTGCTTAAAATTTTGACTCATAAAAGCTAACTGCAGTTAAATCAGTGTCTACCTTTTGAGCCTCATGAACCCCATGTTATCCTTGTGGAGTACGAGATATACTTATACTTGTTTATTTTTATTACTTAGACAAAAATTCTAGATGAGTAACAGATTATGATTGTTATGCTGAGTTTCCTAAGGATTAATTATCTCATTTTCCACTTTTGTAATGGGTTATTATTCATGATATAGTAAGCACTTGTGATGATATAATGCAATTTATCATCTTATGTGTGTGACTAATTCCTGAGTACACACATAATTTTATATTTGATTTTGTCATCAAAACCGAGCGTGCCAGGATGCCAGGAATCAAAAGGAAAGGAATTATAGACGAGACAAAGAGAGGATTGAATTGGACTTGTCCCACTACTTTATATTGATTAAATTGCTATTACATTAGGTTAAACATGTGAATATTTTCAAAAGCTTTCGTAGAAGTCCAGGAACATCAAAGTTAGAGTCTAGAGCGAAAAGATACGACATAAATAATGAAGCATCAACAAGTGAGACCAACTTACTGATGTTCATCGGAGCCTCCGTCGTGGTTTTCATTTGATCTGATGTAGTATTTTCGAAAAATATTATAGAGCGAAATGAAGTATTTATTTATACCAGCGACATAGTGTAGGCCTAGTTCATGTATGTGGTTGTGTATTTTCAAAGTTTAGTGACGTTGATGACACACTCTGCCAAGTTTAAAGGCCGGTCTAGCATCGCTCGTGTTAGCATGGACCGCCATGTTAGCCTGAACCCATTTGGACCTGTGGCGTATCATGTGCCTAGTTTATGGATATGGATGTATATTTTAGGAGTTTGAGGACCTAGGTAGATGACTCTCTCTACCAAGTTTAGGGGCAGCCAGTGCATTTTACTCTTAATTTAAGTTTTCTAGAACTTAGGTTTCTACCTTGAAGAAAACTCCAATCAACACCTGCCGCATGGTGATGATTGGCTCTCCCGGCTCTCAAGTTCCAAATCCGTCGTTGGTTTTGCATCAGTAACCGGCTGGTGAAAATCTAAAAAAAAAAGTAGCCGGCTGGTGAATGGTGATGTGCATCCCCACAATTAACCAAAACGCTTTTCGTGGTCGCTTCCGTGTGATTCATACACAAAGAGAGGCTACAACTACAAGTGCCCTTAGCTTTTAGACGTAGCTTTGTAATGATACTATGCTTGATGTGGTTGTGCTTCTCCGTGAGTGGGCGCTTTGGTTGTTCTCGTCAACAGAAAAAGAAAATCAAATCGCGTCGATGGAGAGATGCATGGTTAGGATAGGAGCTGAGCGTCGTCATCATGCCGGCCGTTGCTTCCTGCCCTTGCACTCTCAAAGTATCTTTGTGGAGGCGACTCACTATACACGAGCGCGGATACTGTGGCAGCTGACTGCGACACCCAATGCTAGACTATTGAAAGGGAATAATCACTGGTGGTGAACACCATATTACTGACGGCCGGGAAAGCTACAGGGACGGCGCCGCAAGGTTAATTAAGACATAAATACGCCAGTAGTATATATATGGAAAGTGAGACCACGTTTCTCACGATAAATGCATTCTTTATAGTTCAACTTTTCTTAAATGAAAAAAGTACTCAAGTTTTGTAGTATTTTGGGATTTGGAAACTTAAATTTGAGGGCTTTAAAACCATATTTGTAGAAGTGCACTAGAGCTGTTAATTAATGTTAGAGCTATTAGTGTTAGATATGTGCCGAATATGTGTACATATAGTTGGATTTAAATTGTATTATTAGGGGTTAGCCATCCTCTTACTGAAATACGTACCTCGTGGTATGGTCGAGAAAAAAAATTTAGGGGTTAGCAATTAAGATATAGTTATAACCGAACTCTATATCATAGAGAGACATAAATACGAGAATCTTTGTAACCATGAGATGACTTAGCTGCTGCTTTTGATGGCGGTGAGGCCACGTGAACACCTAGATGATGATGTAGTTGTTGTTATAACATTTGCGCTTGTGTATTTCCTTTTTATGGTGTCTAATGCTTCTACATTTTTCGGGTACTATCACTTCTAACAATTAAAATAGATACAGAGGACTCTTTTTATGTTAGCACAGATATATTAATGTAGGAACAAACCACATAAAAAATGCTTATTTGTATATAGTCATCAGGTCCACATGTATTAAGATAACCACTCTGTTGTTTTAAATTATAAGTCATTTTAGTTTTATCATAAGTCAAATTTCTTTAGTTTAACTAAGTTTATAGAAAAAATACATAATAAACGTCTACAATTTCAAACAAATTTATTAGGTACAGCATGAGATGTATTTATTCTATATTTTAGGTGTTAATATACATATCTTTTAACTTAGTTAAAATTATAGAAGTTTTATTTAGAGCAAGGCACAATTTACAACTTGGAACATATGGAGTAGCAGTTATGAAATTTTATGAAATTTGACTCTAGGCTAACACAATTTACAATTTGGAACACGGAGTAGCAGTTATGATACTGATGGAACGACTGGTAGCTGAAGACTAAGGAGGTGTATGGGACTGCTCTGCTCCACGTTTTTCAGCTCCGCTCCAAGTTTTTTAGCCAAACGGTTTCAGCTCCACGCACTCAGTTCGAGAAAAAGGGTGGAGTTGTGAGAGCACCTAAAGAGGTACTCCACGAACTCCAGTTTTTTGTGGAGCTGCTCCATAGTGGAGTTTATGGAGCAGAGTTCGTGGAGCAGTGCCAAACACCCCCCCTAAAAACGGTGAAGCACATGCTCCCTCCAGAATAAGCTTATGTACTGAGTTAAAAAAAACAACCAATTCAAGTTTATTTCCATGCTTCCCCAGTTAACCACTTCTACGTAGGAGTAAATCTCAAGTATCTCATCCACCCTTCTATATAATAGTCACTCAATTTTGTCAGTACTATTCGCTAATACAAAGATCACTAAAGCTCCGGTTCATCCGGCTTCGGAACCTCCTAATGAACAAGTCACAAGCCTCGTCGATGTCATGGTCCATGTTGAACTCCAAACCTTCAACCTCCCGTTTGCTCCTTATGATCTCGATGACCGATGGCTCTTCAAGCGGATCAAGAATATCAAGATCGTCATGGTCATCGTCAGGGTGGCCATCCTCCTCATCCCTGTAACAGTTGTCATCTTCCAAGAGGGAATTGATCCAGTCAGGGTGACCATGGCAATCTTCCTCAAACGTGGCCACCTCAAACAGACCAGGACGAGCCCTAGCACCATGATCACCAGTTGGCTCCTCGCTCTTCACCATTGCCATGGGCATCATGAGAGCCTTGCTGCGGTGCTCCACCCTACTAGCCGGCTTCTCCCGGCGGTCCGACGCGACAAGCTCATGGATCTGGCGAGACATCGCATGGACCATCGCTAACCTTCGGCGCACAGAGGCCAGAATGATGAGCTTTGTTCTTAGAGCGTCAGTCTTGCTCTTAACAGAAGTCACCGCCTTCTTCAGGAGATCTGGGGCACTTTTGCTGATCCTCATATTTGATGTTTGGAAAGCTTATATGAAGCTGGTTGTCAAAAGGATTTACTTAGGATCCGGAGTTGCTGTGGCCTGAAGCTTTGTATGAGTGGATAGTATATGCTATATCTGCGAGCTCTAGAGATGAGACAAGCTGTTTGTAGCTCTATAGATGAGACAAGCTGCTTGTAGATTTCAGAGGCATGGGTCTTGTCTCGAAGCCCCATGGGGGTTCTTATAGGCAGTGGAGCTAGCTTATTAGTACTGAACTTGTGCAAGTTTTGCAACTTTTTTGGTGGTCATGTCAAGATCGACTTTTGTAGCATTTTTTTTAAAATTAAAAACCGTTGGTACCTAGAAGCATGAAAGAAACATGGAAGAAAACAATAGGCATGTGGACTAAGCACTATTATGTGGGCCAGACCCATGTAATATGCTGAAATCCCAATGGCCCGTGCATGTGTATAGCTAGAGAATAATAGATCATTTAGTCCCAAATTTCTCATGAAATTGAAAGGTAGCCAACTTAAATAGGTCCCTTCAACAACAAAGGCTCTGTTTGCATTCAAGGGCTAGAGCTAATTTGCGCTAGTTTATGCTCAACTAGCTTAAAAATAGCCAAACAGGAGGACTAGAGCTAGTTTTTTTTGCAACTAGCTCACCCAAAAAAACTATCCCCTTAAAGATGTGATTATTTGGGCTAGTTCCCGTGGAGCCCATAGCAAATCTTTTTTTCCCAACTCGGGCCGCACAGGATCATCCTCTTCACACATGGGGGTCGCAAACTCGTGACTTATCCTCTTCCTGGCGACTGTGGTGCCGCCGCCGCACCAATCCACCACCGAGGTTAGTTGTCGGCCGCACCCACCTGCTCGCCCTCCCCGTGTGCCCTCCATGGCCGCTGGCACCCTGCTCGCCCTCCGTACTCGTCCACCCTGCTCACCCTACCTGGCCGGTCGCGCCCTGGTGGCCGGTGTCGGTGTCAGCGGTGGCGGACATCACCATCACGACAACGGGAAGAAGCCAGTCTATGTAAGTACTAATATTCGCCTGTTCTAAGTAGGAGAACTTGGCCATGGACAAAGACGGCTCGGGCGACCGCTCGTGGTGCTCACAGCCGTCTGTGATGTGTTAGCTCATGCTTTGTTTCATGGAGTGTATTTTTTTATGTTTAGCTTGATGCAGGACTTGTAAGTTCGTGTGAGACATCTTATTTGTATAAATAAATTAAATTTTATTGTAGTTTAGATGCTTGATTTATAGAAATAATTTACTTATGTCATTTGTGAGCGGGAGGTCACACGAGAGCCTGGCACACTAAATCCGGATAGAAAGATGGTTTAAAGGAGTCAAATGATTAGATAATGTATTTATTATCATTCTAACCTTTATATCCAAACACATCTTCGACTAGAACTAGTTTAGGGCTAGCCCTGGGCTAGAAACTAACTCTAACCTCTAGCCGAGCTAGAATATCCAAACAGGGCCAAAGTTGCGCGGGGTGGGGGTAGGGGGTGAGAGAAAAAGAACCCACATGCTCTTAGTTGTTTTGCATGCTATTTATTAAGCATAAGCATGGGTCAAGTGTTTTGCAACTTTTTTGTTACTTGTTATGAGATATGTGCAAACATGTTTATTCTAAATAGTGATTTTGACATGAGATCGCATTTTCTTCTCTCTTGATCGGCACCATAGTAACTAATCTTGAGTTGGTCTCTGCTTGCTGTTTTAAACCACATTAGCCTACTTCTCTCCCTCCCAAAATGGTAGTTTGCACCGGCGTCTCCGGAACCTTTTGTGTCTTTCTGATCCTACAAGGGAAGAGGGTGTGCGCGAATAAGATTTTTGGAAGTGCTCCACACGACGATTGCTGAAATTTGTTACTATATAACTATATAAGTCAGCCCATATGTTGCGTGCCATCATCTTTTTTTTTTTTGATAAAATTGCGTGCCATCATCTTTGTTGTCAACCATACAAAAGCTACAACATCCATGCTGTCATGTTTGCTGAATATGTTATGATATTGTTCATGATAATGTCTAATAATAGTAATGTTAGAGAGATGTGTGCTAGTTTGTCCTTTTTCATGTTTTATATTTAAAAATTTAATCATGCAATTGTCTGATTATCCAACAAGCTAGCACCAAAATTGAGATGAACTTTTAGAGTGGAAGCAGAACCACAAAAAAAGTGCCATGCATGGCCAGGAAGGTAATAGCAAATTAAAGTAGCATAGGAGAAAAATAATAACATGATAATAAAGAATACCAAATTGCCAATTACCTAGTAGAACGACACCAGCCCTAGGGTTAAGTGAAGATTAATTAGCCCCTCCGGTCCGGATCTCATTATCTTCGTTGCCGATGATGGCTGTTCTCCTTCTCGTAACTAACGCCGCACAGAGGCGCCGGACGCGCGGTGATATGCCGGCCTAATGGCCATGGAAGGCTCATCAAATCCTGGAAGTTCCAGCGTACGAGAGTAATTGGCTTGGACAGTAGTGCTTTTTTTCATTAGCATGGTGACCAGAATGAGGTGCCTTGTTGATCCGTCGCCTTTCTGATGTTTTTGCCTCTTTGCACTGCGCCAGTGCCGTGTTTTTTCTACTGTGATGTTCTGCCGCGCCGGCGCTTTCTCTGTGAGAACGATCGCTGCTTATTAGCAGCGCTCGTCAACACGAAAAGGCAATCTCGCGTGATTTCATCCTTTCCATGGAATCGCAGGAGGTCATCAAGCCGAATCCTTTGCTTCGTGTGTGTGCCACACCGTACGTGCTGTGGAGCGAAACTAGAGATGTTTAATTAGTCTTAAATCCACACGTGCCCACCGTGCGCGAGCTGACCACGCGACACGGCATGTGGCTTTCAAAGATGTTGTTCGTGAATCGTGATCACTAATCAGTCATATGTGCCCCAACAGGTAAACAAAACATGATCGCTAGCTGATGGTAAAGACTGAAGATCGAGCTCCATTATTAGCCGAAAAGAAAAGGCAAGTGCTAAAGTACAAGGCAAGTAGGCAACCGATCGAGCCGTCAAAAGATCGATAGGCCAGGTTGCTGTGTGAAACACGAGTGTTAGGCATGGCCATGGAGAAGACATAAGATATTTGTATATGCTGTTGTCTCGCACTGCTACGTGTACAGACTTGCTTGTAATATAACGGCCCTAAGTAGTGTGAAGCTCTCAGACCCCCGGTCCTAACATTAATTTTGGTGGATGTGGCCTGGAGGCGAAGTTAAAAGAAGATGTCCTTCAATATAACTACAGTAATAATATGATGATGTTTCTTTAAAAAAACACTTCAATGCATCCCAAAGCAGAATTTTTATCAAGCAAATTAGAAATGTTACCTTAGAAATTCCTTCTGATATTTCTAAATGCTAAGTTAAGTATTGATGGTGGCATCAATATCAATCTCATCTAATAATTTCTCAATACATACATGAAGTTGTCAAACCATTTAAATTTTCTTGAGATATATTGCAGTCCTCAAATGATTTTTCCATGGTTTCAACTTCGTATCACAAGACTAGAATTAGTAATAAATTACAAAGTTGAGATATAAGTATAATCTATATTCAGAAGCTCGGGCCACACTTCCCTAGCTGCACTGATTCCCACCCAATTCAGAAATTCAGAGTTCTCAACTCTGTACTCTAAACATTGGAGGCATAGGCAAATTATACATCGATCAATGCAAACATACTCAAGGGCAATTACATGTATGTGATTCTAGTATGGAAGTTCTTAAGATAGTGTTTTATGCATAGTCATTTTAGGTCCACATGTATTGAAGGCCAGCAGCTATGAAGCTGATGAAACACATATCGTAGTAGATTAAAATAACCTCTAAAGCAGGTATATATGCTCCTCCAGGATATGCTTATGTGTTAAAAAAAAACATGTATTATAGTCATTTCCTTCAGTCCCCGTTTAACTGCTACTGCTAAGTATACATCTCAAGGATCTCATCCAACCATCTATATACAAATTTGTCAATACTATTCGCTAATACAAAAATCACTAAAGCTCCGGTTCATCCGGCTTCGGAACCTCCTAATGAACATGTCACAAGCCTCATCGATGTCATCGTCCATGTTGAACTCCAGACCTTCAACCTCCCGCTTGCTCCTTACGATCTCAACGACGGATGGCTCATCAAGTGCATCAAGAATGTCAAGATCATCATGGTCATCGTCCTCCTCATTCTTGTAACAATGATCATCATCGAAGAGGGAATTGGTCCAGTCAGGGTAGCCATGATAATCTTCCTCGAACATGGCCACCTCAAACACAGGATGAGCCCTAACACCATGATCACCACCAGCAGCTGGCTCCTTGCTCCTCACCATCGCCTTGCGCATCGTCAGAGCCTTGCTGCAGTGCTCCACCCTAGCCTGCTTGTCCTGGCTGTTCGACGGGACGAGCCCATGGATCTGGCGAGAGATCGCACGGACCATCGCCAACCTTCGGCGCAGAGAGGCAAGAATGATGAGCTTTGTTCTTAGAGCATCAGTCTTGCTCTTGACGGATGTGACCGCCTTCTTCAGGAGGTCGGGGGCGCTCTTGCTGATCCTCATATTTGAAGTGGAGAGCTTATGATGGTGTGCTTTGTCAGGATGATATACTAAAGACAGGAGCTTCTGTGTGCCTCAAGTTTTGTATGAGTGAATAGTATGCCAGTGAGCTCCAGTGGTGTAGTTGAGACTTGAGAAGGCATGGACCTTGTCTTGAAGCCCCATGAGAGTTCTTATAGACACGGTGAGCTAGCTTAGCCCTGAACTGCGCGAAGTTTGAAAGATTTTTTTGTGTGGGCATGTCACAATCAAGCTTTTGGCAGATTTTATTTTTTAAATAACATATAAAATTTGTTGGTGCCTCACTGCCTCAAAGCATGAAAGAAACGTTGAAGAAAACAACATGCATGTGGACTAATAAGCACTACAACTACGAACTGAACATTGAGAGTGGAAGCAAAACTACTAAAAGTTCCATGGGAAGGTTAAAGGTAGCGAAGTGGGAGAAAAAATCAGAAAATGACACGGTAAAATAATCCCAACTATTGCATTATTAGATTCAGAAATATGACACCTGTCCTCCGATCCGGATCCCGTCCGTTACCTTCTTGGTTGCCAATGACGGCTGTTCCCACCATAATAAAAAAAAAAAACCAAAGATAACTTCTTGGTTGCGGACGGTGGTGCATTTCTTGGCCGCTTCCGTGTGATTCTTGCTCGCTGTCGCTGATCTGATATACCCAATTGCGCAACAAGGCAGAGGCAGGCTCAAATCCTGGGAGAGGTCGGTCCAGCGTGCCAATCATGAGCTCGCTAATTGGCCCGCAGTGCCGGCCGTCGGCTTTCTTACGTTTATTTTTCTCTCTTTGTTGCCGGCGCTTCTCTGTGCGGCTTCGCACGATCGCTTTGCCGCTCGTCAACACGAAAAGGCGCGGCAAATCGCGTGATTTCGTCTTTTTTTTCCATGGAAACGCGCGCAGGAGGTCACAGCGAAGAAGCCGTTGCTTCGTGTGCCACCGTGCTGCTGCTGTTTTCGGAGTCTAGTAGTCTAGAACGACCCACGTTCCCACCGTGCGCGAGCTGTGGCAACTAACCACGACACGGTGTGGCTTGGCTTTCAAAGTTGGGGTTTTTTTTCTCGTGATGAATCGTCATCAGTCATGGGCCCGACAAGTAAACATCAACAAGATCCCCTGCTGTTGGTGAACTCCATTATTGTACGAAAAGAAAGGCAAGAGCTAATAAAGTACAAGGCAGCCGGCCGGCGAGCCGTTATGGATCAAATAGCAGGAGTGTGTGAAACACGAGTCTGATCCATGCCAGGGAGATTGCACTACTAGAATAAAGATTTTAGGAAACTAAGGCTCCTGGATAATAGAGATGATGGGCTTAAAAGAGAGGATGTCTCCTTAAATGCCTAGCGATTTTTAGAAGCGCAGTTGTTTCATTTACAGAGACTAAAATACATGGCAGGCCTCTTAAAGGTCGAGGTATATACCTCTAAAAATCATGGTTATAACCCCTTAGGAGGCATGTCTATCTTAATTCTAGCCCGACTCATCGAAAAGTCTATCTCTCACATAACTCCTCCCTCGGTCGTCATATCTAATACTTTATCTCTCTCATGGCTACCCACAAGTCTGTGTGTGTGCGCATGCGCATGCCATCATTGCCCTGAATGCTCACTATGCCAGGCCTACACCACTATTAAGATTGCTTCCCCCACCCTAGCCATGGAGAGCCAAGATTTAGCAAGCCCGTGACAAGTCTGCTTCTCCAACCTCACCCTTTGAGCCTCAAGAATCGATGAATCACATATAGATAGTCGGATCTCACTTCCCTTCCCTATCCTAGTGGTAGATCCATATGGGTTTCATTGCCTGTGAGCCCACCTTCTGGCCCATAGGCCATGGAGCATATCCTTGTCCTTCGGATCCCGCCTCCCTCTACCTAGCCTGGTGGTGGATATGTAGGGTCTAGATCTCTAGAGAGCTTGCCTTCCCTACCCTATTGACCTCGAAGCTTGTTCCCGTCCATGGCCACCCCTTTAAGCCTAGTGGCTGATGCATAAGATCTAGATCTCCGTCGAACCTTCCTTCCCCCGTTACATAGCATCCTATATGCCCACTTGTTTTGATGATTCCTATTGACCGGAAACCTTATCTCCTTAGCTTTCTATGTATATGTAGAATGTCAAAAGCATAGTCTATATGTGACTTGGGCGATGATTTTAGTGCAAATTGCTACTAAAGCCCGAGGTGGACTCAAATATGGTATGGATTGGGCCTCCATCTGGGCTTGAACGCCCACATTGGTTTCCTCTACCTCCTTGACTCTCTATAAGTACTTTTTTATCCTCTCCAATGTTACAAAGAATGGTAATGTCATTAGGTAGTAGTTTATTATCAAATTCAAAAAAAGGATGACTCAAGAATGAGCTAGCATGTGGATTAGATTATCATGCTCGAGCTCTAGTAATTGGACCTTGCATAGTGATTTGAGAATCAATGTGTGTGTATCCTAAGGAGTGATGTCCTCATCAGTAGTGATCAGCAACAAAAGGTAAAGGCCAAGAAATGCTTGACCCATTGGACCAGGATGGTGGCGGGCAACTAGGCAAGCGAGGAGTCTTTAGATAGATGGAGCAAGTAAGACTGAGTGGGATCATGGGCGATCCACTTCATGCACAAGAAGAGTAAGAGTTGATTATTTTTGCATTACCCAACTCGAGGAGGATGAAGATTAGCATCAGGACACCTAGCGGAGGTTGGACACGCATTTACATTGTGTATGATGAAGATAGCATCAGTCAAGTCAAGAATGATGGCGAAGGCATGATCACCTTAGTGAAAGTTCGACATGTGTTGGCATAAGTGGATCACACCTTACGAGGTGCGCAAAACATTTTCTAATTTGGTTCTCAAAATTGGGTTTGGACGGTTTGATGGTTTGGGCCTCAAAATTATATATAGCGAATTTGATTCGTTTAGGCATCAAATCTAGGGTGACGAGTCAAAGGACATGTGGTATCATGTGAAGCTTGTGACAAGTTGGAGGGTGATTTTACCCATGTGGATATTTAGGCTGAGTTCCTCATGCAATGTCACATCATTTTTGAAAAAAATAACCAAATGTCTATACATAGTGGTGATGGCTAGTACACAACTTTGAGATTAGGCTCTCTTTTGATTGGTTCAGAGTTTTTCTTAGGGCCAGATATGGAGTGGCAGGGAGTGCCTATTATTCTTAAGCCATTTGCCTTCTAGAGCTTTTGTTTGCTAGGATTGGCTTGCATGCCAATGTGTCTTGGGTTAACACAAGACCAAATTTCATGATCTAATGTCCTTCAAATATTGATTTTTTTAATCTTTTTTTGGGATTTATGTGTTGAGAAACCACTCTATCGATTGATAAATGCACATAGAGATCACAATATGAACACACAGAAATTCGGAGGAAACAAGAGCTCTTTTATTTCCTTTCCTTGCACAGAGTACAAAGAAGAAATAAGTTGCAGTCACTGGTGAAAGGTCCTAATATGGCTAGAGGGGGGTGAATAGCCTATTTAAAAATTCTACAAACTCACTAGAGCAAGAGGTTAGTAAATAACAAAGCGAAGCTTTTTGCTCTAGCTCTAAAGGGGTG
>Ga0182004_10003226_pt1 | contig 12940 bp, 12 predicted proteins | sample Sormic07211540_1_FD_120479 | JGI IMG/M metagenome (GOLD analysis project Ga0182004, IMG submission 120479) | Endophyte microbial communities from Sorghum bicolor roots, Mead, Nebraska, USA - 072115-40_1 MetaG | ecosystem: Host-associated > Plants > Roots > Unclassified | place: USA: Nebraska... | reverse complement strand
AATGCACACAAACAGAAAGATTCAATTAGTGCAAACACTACAGTAGCAAATGCGTATATAACATCATTGAGCCATCAAACAACTTCAATTCTGTCCCAGATGCCACAGCTCGGTTCATTCACTGATGACGAGGTGAGCTCAGCGACATCATAATAATCAGAATAAATCTACAGCTACCACTCCCACTCAATTGCTAGTAACCCCATGCAAATCAAAGCGCAGCAGTGGCTGAAGAACAAGTCCCTCACACTGCTGCCGTGCAGTGTAAAAGTGAGCAACCAAAAACTTTCCTCACACGCAGAAGCGGAATCCACGGTCCCAGAGGCAAGAAAAACAAGATCACACGCTTGCGTGGAATAGAAGCATCCCAATATACCTCGAGAGGAAATCAGCAATCTGAACAAGACGACCACGGTATCTACTATCTACCCGCGGCTCAGTCAGGCAGGAAGAACGCCAAATATCAGCGAGATGGATCGAGAAAACTTTCAGAAAAAAAAAATCAACACAAATCTCGTATCCCTCTCCAACCGCTCCACTCGCCGGGACCGCACAAACAGCATCGTCTCACAGAAACCGGCAAAAAAGAAGAAATGAATGGCGAGATACAATGAACTAGTATACCTGATAGGATCGCTCCAGTCCGGCCCAGAGCTCGCTCACGCTCACGCTTGAGTGCGGCCGGCAGGAGCAGACGGCGGGCGCCGCAGCGATTAAAAAGGAGTGCTCCCTGGCAGCTCTCACTGGCTTGCGACGGCGACGCGCCAACCACTCCCTAATCCGCCGCCTCCTCCAGTTCTCCTGCCGCTTGCCTCGTCGTCGCCTGATCTGACCTCTCCCCCTTCTCTCTCCAGTCTCATCTGCCTGCGCCAATCTGATTCCTTCCCTCCCTCCCTCCCCTCCCAAAACCAAAAACTGCAGCGCCCGAATATTTTTCCGCCCCGACCCGTTTTTTTTTCTTTATAGCCGCGTCTCGAGATGCGGTGCGTGCGTGCCTTCCCGGAAGTTGCTCGAGTCTAGTTGTAGTCCCACCCCCACCACGCCACTGCGGGGCCCAGCCAGATCGGGCGGTCCGGTGCGCGGCACGTGGTGCGCCCGGTTTAATGGGCCGTCCGCGTTGCTTTGGTAGGGCTCTTTTCTAGTCGCCCAAATAATTTAGAACAAAAAAAAGTTTCTTAAAAAAAATTAATTTATAATAAAAAAGTAATAATAATTTATCTGCGGGGCGGGGCCCGCAGTCCGTGTTCTAGGTGAGCGGGGCCGGCGGTAGGCGCGGACTGCGTGGGGACTGCGGAGTGGTTGCGGCGTTGCACGCTAGCGTTGCCGCGCCGCTTTCGGGTTGGGGACGCGGGACGGACGCCAACGCGCGCGAGCCTTGCCCCGCCCGGCCCGGCAGGCTGGTCTTTCGTTCTCGTTGCAGGAGGGGCATGCGGCGCGCGCGGGCGACATTGGTTTCATGGTTTGGTGCCTCTGCTTCATCGATGCGACGAAACGGATTGGGATGGAGGGGTTCTCTTCGGCAGGAAGTTCGTGCCGGTCCTACACATCCCTTGACTGGCTGACACGCCCGTGCATTTCGGAGCAACCCGCACCTGCCTGGGAAAGGACAGGAGAGCCGGCTGGATTTACTGCAGCCTGCAGTGCTGCATGCCTGCATCCATCGGGTCATCGATTCTGCATGGTCCGGCTTTCGTCACGGTAGCGAGCAATAGAGCAGACACGTCGCGTGGCTCTGTGCGGACTGTACAGCGGAGAACAAAATGATTCTCAAATCTCTACCGAGTACGGACAATAATCTTCGGCACAGATTTTTTTTATCATATCAAATCTTTAAACACATATATTTAACATTAAATATAAATAAAAAATAACTAATTATATAGTTTAAATAAATCTTTTAAATATAGTTAGTTTATTGTCAAATAATAATTATTAAATACAGATTAAATTCCTACAGTACCTAAATCCAACAAATTTTCGCCGACTAAACACGGCCTGACTGCACAGGAGCACGGCGTAGAAGATCGCGTTGAAAAAAGGTGTGTGCACCATGGGGCACGCCACCGCTTTGGCTGGGTGTGTGGCTAGGACTGAACGTTAATGATATGATATGAATATCGTCGTGGAAAGGAGTAAACAAATGAGCAGATAATCACGTCTCTCTCTGCCAACCGGTTGAATGTGGACGATGGGTGCGCCGTTGCCGTCACGCTCCACCAAATCCTGCCGGGCGGCATCTCATGGCCTGTTTAGTTCAAAATTTTTATAAAATAAACACTATATCATCTTTATTTATATTTGATAAATATTATCTAATTATAAAAATATAAAATTTTATCTCATAAATTACAGACAAACTTTGTAATTAATTACTTTTTAATTTATATTTAATATTCTTACATTAAATTTAATATAAATTTTACACAATTTTTGAAAAGTAAACAAGGTCCTAAGAGCACTCACAATGCAGGACTCTATTACAGAGTCCAAGACAATTAATTACATATTATTTATGGTATTTTGCTGATGTGGCAGCATATTTATTAAAGAAAGAGATAGAAAAAATAAAACTCTAAATTCACGTTGTTCGAGATAATAAATGAATTTAGACTCTATGGTAAAGTCTGTATTAGGGCACTCACAATGCAAGACTCTATCACAGAGTCCAAGACACTTAACTACATACTATTTATGGTATTTTGCTGATGTAGCAGCATATTTATTGAAGAAAGAGGTAGAAAAAATAAGACTCCAAGTCTTATTTAGACTTTAAGTCCACATTGTTCGAGGTAATAAATAGCTTTAGACTCTATGATAGAGTCTGCATTGTGAGTGCCCTTACGAGTACCCTAACCCGTCGCCATCACGAGAAGGCCGACAAGTGCCTTGAAGACGAAACCATTACTACTGTCTCGCTGACCACCCGGACTAGGACCAGATGGCAGGTAGTACTGGTGCCGGCCGGCCTGGCGGCCCTTATCATCATTCATCACAAGTGGACAGAATGGCATATGTCCGCATGTGCCAACTCTAGGTCTATTCTTTGATACTCACTTAGGCCTTGTTTAGTTCACCCAAAAACTAAAAAATTTTTAAGATTTTATGTCACATCGAATCTTTCGATACATACATGAAGCATTAAATATAGACGAAAATAAAAACTAATTGCACAGTTTACCTGTAAATCACGAGATGAATCTTTTGATCCTAGTTAGTCCATAATTAGACACTATTTACCACAAACAAACGAAAGTGCTACAGTAGCAAAATTCAAAATCTTTTCGCATCTAAACAAAGCCTTAGCATAAGTCTTCAAAATATAATTTTAACCTCTAGTTTTTATAAAAGTATTTTGAAAAAATGATGTGTATGAAAATATTTTTCAAAATAAATTTATTAATATAATTTTTACATTTACAAACTCAATAATCTAAAAGTTATTGATGATTTATATTTCTAATGTTTGACTCAAATTATATCCAAAATAACTTTTAAATCCGATGCGGAGGGAGTACGAATTTTCACTCTTTCGCAAGTGTTATATTCGCACCGGTCAAACTTTTTATTAAATTTAATTATATTTATAAAAAATATTAGCAATATATGTATCTTCAAACAATTTTATTATAAAAAATCGATTCAATCATGCAACCAATGATACTAATTATATACAATGATATATCTAATGAAAACGATGACACTTATTTTATGACGGAGGGAGTACCAAAACTTTAGCTATTTAAAGTTTGAATAGTAAATATTTCTTCAAACCTAGTAGTAGATGCTAGAAACCAGAAAAACATTTTTCTCAAAAGAATCAGAATCGACTTCTCCCAAAGGAAATGTTTTCAATAAACTAAATCCTTGAAAAACAGGGACTTTAATCCAGTTTGGATATGCTAACACTGTCAAAAGTCATTCAGTAAATCGTGGATTGCCAAAAACTAGAAAGAGGCGGATTGTGCACATCACCGAATCGTGTGTAACATAGATCATTATTGTGACACCCACCCCCTTGCATGAATTTTTTTCTACGAGTTTGAAATTTTTAAGTCGTCAGTGTACTTCAATTCAAGGCTAGACGAAAAGTTGTCATACGCCAATCAATTTTGATCTTTTGTTTTTATATATAGTAATGATGTAGCGTTTTGTGATACTCGACGTGCACTTTCTTTATTTGCATCTTTGGAAAATTGGAACTACCTAGTTTGTTTTACAAGATAAAACTTTTCAGAAGTGAAGAGTTGCTCGAAAAATAAACCTTTAATAACGGGTTGAGAGAAGGTCAACAGCTAGTTAATTAGCTGGATGGCTCATCTACTACTCATAAAGAACACATTGACACGTTGATCTTTCATCACCACATTTCAGCTAGCAAGGCACTGCGGCACGCTAGTGCAATAGGGTTTGCGACTCGCATAATCTCTTGACTCTTGTGCCACGTCTGCTTTGCTCGTCGTCATTCTTAGCGTGTGCGAATACAAGCTGGCGGCCATATAGGAGTATGTACTATGCGCTTTGCATTGCTTGCACGAAAAGCGAGTTGCCGGCGGGCGGCAAAGTGGCAAACTATAAACTTGATTGATATCAAATCAAGTACTACCTCCATCTCAAATTATAAATTATTTTTAAAAGAATTAAAAAGTTAAAATATTTTAAATTTAACCAAATTCATATAATAAAATACTAACATTTAGGATGTCAGCTAAGTGTTATTAGATTCTCCACTAATTAGGACCAAACCATATGAAGCTGTAGTGGGACAGAGAGATTGTGTCGTGATACAATGGAATACACGATATAGGTAACACAAATCAGTTGCAGAGCCGAACAAGCTCCGCCGATGGATCGCACCATTTGTATGCACGCTTTAGTCTCATCATCATAAAAAAAATCATTCAAGAAGTATATGCGCGTTTCTTAGGCCTTGGTTGTATTTAACAACTATTATTCAATTATTATAGACTAAATAGACTCAAAAATTTTGTCTCACAAATTACAGACAAACTATATAATTAGTTATTTTTTTTTATCTATATTCAATGCTCCATACATGTGTCTAAAGATTCAATGTAACGGGAAATTTTGAAAAATATTGAAAAAATTTTAGGAACTAAGCAGGGCCTTAATGGATTATCTACTCAGACGAATAGTGACACAGCTAATGATATTCATTCTACTGTTCTAAAAAATGATATTCATTCTGCTGGACACAGCTGGTATAATATAAGATAATACACACTCAGATGCAGCCGAGCAAAAAGAATGGTTTGAGCACTATCATTTTTGGCATCATTAAAGTACAGCGAACTCCAGATCTATCCAACGATTTATTTGTCCATTACCAGATGGTTTTATACATGATTGTAATCGAGTTGTAATTATGTAAGCGGTTCACACATCATGGCTTACGTCAATATTAACATGTCGTGTTCAGATTGGTGAACAGTTGATATGGCGAACTCAAGATCTATCCAACGATTTGTCCATTATCAAAATGTTTTTGATGCATGATTTTAATTGTACTCATGTAGTTACACACAGCGGTTCACATATGGGTTTATGCCATCTTCAGATTGGTGAACAATATTGACCATCTTTAGATTGGTGAACAATAGTAGAGGAGTTTAGAGGAAGCAGAACCGCGTCTTTTGGATTTACATATGACACTGTCCGTTATGCCAGATTGTGTCATGAAAATTTTAGGCCTGATCATATGCACCAAATAAATTGCTAAAACATAGCTAAAGTCTTGTTTAGATCCTTAGTTAAGGGTCTATTTGGATCCATTAGCTAATAAATAACAACTAGCTAGCTAATAGTTAGTAGAGCCAACTACTAAATTAAGTAAGTTTGCTCGTGTATGATACCTACCACCTAGCTAACAATTACTAGCTATTATCTGGTTTTTTCAGTTTACGCAAATAATTGCTAGGTCCCATTTGGATCCACTCAACTAATAATCTGACCAAGAGATTGGTTTTAATATTTTTAGCAGCTAATTGTTAGCTACTATATGGGATAAAACAAGCTCTTAGTTGAGTGGACCCAACGGGTCCTATAGCTAGGCAAATTAGAAACAGCAAGGTTATGGAGATCACTCCCACCACAAGTATAGCACTCTAACTGTGTCATTTGACACTATCATCATGTGGCAGACTGGTTCTTGAGTGTAACTTTTATACAGCTGCTGAATATCTGGTTTAGCAGTGTTTTCTCTCGTAACAAATCAGCAAACAGTACTTTCTGTCATGGCTTATCAACAAACCCCAGTTTGAAAATCATTCCAGCACAAGACAACAATTTGATTATAGGCGTTTGCACACACTTGTGACAAAGCGTTTCCACTTGTGTGGTAGGAAGTACTCTTTCCTTGCATTCTCATCAAACCAGATGAAGGATAGACCAGCTTGGTTCTTCACCAAGAACGGAATAACAACAGCTGCAACCATTAGACCAGTCTCAACGAACAGTGTCACTACACGGTTTCACATACCAACACGTAATCAAGATTGAAATAAAACCATCTATAAAATAACCCCAGCAATGAAGCATGTCACTTTATTGTTTCCAAGGCTAAACAAAGTATTTAATTACTGCAAAATGATTGGATCACATGCAAGATGGTGAAACGATTTAGCCCTCAGTGGGGATTTCATCCCGTTTCACCATGTGGGAAGCAACGCCCGCAGAGTTTTAGGTGAAACTACTTTATTCTCTCTCCTCTTCGTTTCATGTAAAAAGTACAGTTTTGCTGATATGACGCTCTAATAAATGTGCATGACATCCTAGTGAAAACCCAATGAGACTGGCCTTAGGGAGTGGATGGGATAGTTCCCAGGTAGGAATGTCACAAAAGCATGCCGCTCGAATTGGGTTGGGCTTCACATCGCCGTATGCAACGGTTACGATGCGGTCGAATGAGATCAATGAGTTTCTTAAGGATGTCGCCATGATTTATCCTTGGAAGCAGACACAAAATATTTCTCAACCGCGTGGACAGTAACAACCGCAACAGCAGCAGTATGATCTTTTAATATATGCATACAGTTTCCATACTCGCTCCAATGCCAAATGCGAACAGTCTTATCTGCTGATCCAGTTATGAAGAGTTCATCCCCATCAACAAATCTCAAAGTGGTTTTCTTTGAGTGACCAGTAAGCGTGCAGAAAATTTGACCAGAGACGGCCGATCAAAGAGCACTGCATTGGTATCAATACCACCAGTGGCAAGTTGGCAACAACGTCCTTTGATGGATGAATGTGCATAGATAAGATGCCTGGTTCATTCGTCCTGTGAAGTTGATGGCTGGAGATACAAGTATGTCTCCCGAGCACATTAGCTGGTACCAGAGTTGGCGGATTCTGTCTTTTGTTGCATTCCGCCCAAAAACTTTTGTTGCACTCTGCAAGTTGAACAACGTTTTCTTGAATTTTTTCCCTTTGTCCCAGCAAACGGTTCAATTTCCGAAACGCATTGGATCTAGTATTACGGGTCAAGTACATTTCATTATACACGATCAAGAGGGGCTCCTTCAATATCTTGCCCTTATATTTGGGTGCATCGTTCATTAGCTTCACCAGAAGTCCAGAACACGTTTTGAAAACAGCCATGGAGCTGCTGCAACTTTTTCTCTAGGGCAACATATCATCTTCAGTGCAGTTGCAAGTTTTCATTAAATCCATTCCTGAGTGTCAATGCGAGATATTCTCTTTAGGTGCTCAGCAGCACTGCGCAAGGAGTAATCATGTTTTTTCACACAACTATCACACATATGCACCACACCTGCCAGGTTAATAATATGTCTAGTAACCTTCATATCTTCTGGTTCCAATATAAAGCCATGTCTATTTAGAAGCTGTTTCATTCCTTTACTCATTATTAGGAAGCAATCCTTTTCGTCCAACATTGATTTTTCTGCAGGCACTAAATATGGCATCTGAATCTTCAAGCCCCACATCAACTCCTCCACAGTACCATCACATAGGCAAGATATTTTCATGCTATTTTGTATGACTTTTTGGGTAAACCTTATTTTCAACAGCTAATTTTTGCCCCGGTTCAATATGCTTTCTGATTATAGTAGCAAGCTCATAACTGACACCATTAGAACTAATGGTGCTCACCTTGGGATCAAAAGGATGATATTCTAACAGCCAAACAGTTCTTTTTGCCACAGTATGTTCGGCGAAGTCTACCCAAATATTCTGATGGGCATCCTCTTTAAGGAGCTTGATCCCATCGTACATGAAAATGGCAAAGCCATTTTTCGTCTCAGCTAGCACCAAAATCACCCCACCATTTCCCAACTTGGCAGCAAGACCGTTGTTCCACCGCGTGAGTGGCTCACCTAGGCCGTTGTTCCACCGCGCCGCCACCGCGTCCTCGTCCTCCGAATCGGTGTCATCAGACACGACGGCCTCCACAATCTGCCAGGCCTCATCCATCTACTGCTTTGACTTCGACGCCGTCTCCTTCCCCTCCTGTTTCGACGTCGACGGCGTCCCCTTCCCATTATCCTATTTTTGCAAGGGCTCCCGCATCTCCTGCTCCTTCTGCGTCGCCGCCTCCTTCATGTTCCACTTGCAGAGCGCCGTCTCCTTTCCCTCCTGCTTCGCCGTCTCCTTCCCCTTAACCTCTTTTTGCAAGGGCTTCCCCACCTCCTGCTTCTGACTTCGACGCCGCCTCCTTCTGCACAGCCGTGGAGCACGACCGCCTTCTCCATGTTCCGCTTGCCTAGATCCATCTCCTTCTTCTACTTCGACGCCGCCTCCTTCTGCGCCACCGTGGAGACGGCCGCCTCCGCCATGTTCCACTCGCCCAGATCCACAATTCGAGAGGTGGTGTGACGGGGAGATGGTTGAGAGCAGTTCAGCGGTTTAGGGCCTGTTTGGTACAGTGAGCTGTTTTTTTGCCAAACACTTATTTCCAAAACAGCTTTATAGGTGAAACTGTTTTTCCTCATCTCACACAGACATGAGTTGGGATGAAGCTAAAAAAAATAGCTTATTGCAGCTCTCTCTCTCTCTCTCTCATTTCTCTCTCAACTATACATGAAGTAGTTGGTGAAGCTATTTTACCTAATTCTTTTTTCAAAACAGCTTAGCTTCATCTAAAAAGTTGCCCATAAAACTATTTTTCTAAAAAAAAACAGCTTTACTATTGAAGTTGAGCTGTGCTAAACAAGCCTTTACTTGTGCAGGATATGGGATCTGTCATCTGTGCTGCTATTTCCAAGGACTACATGTTGGATTCGGCCCGGCACCGACTAGGAAAGCCCGACTCCGAGTCCACATCTCGTTCGGTCGTGTTCCGATTCTCAATCCACTCTACAAAACTGTTGGATGCCGCACAGCCGTGCGTCCCTCGTGTCGTCGCCTCCTGCAACTTCCAGGCATGGCAACCGGCGTTCCGCCGGAACCCGAGCCCCAGGCACCGGCGATCTCTCACCACATTGGTACAATCCTCGATTATCTCCAAAACTATAGGATTGTCCTTGTCTCCGCGGCGCCAGGCTCCGGCAAGTCCACGGTGCTCCCCCGATACCTCGCCAACTATGGCTTCGGCCCGGTCATCTGCGCGCAGCCTCGGCTCCTCGCGGTGACCGTGGCCTCGTCGAAACCCGGCCAGGAGCGGGATTCCGACGACGTCTGGTTCACGACCACCCGGGTGCTCATCGACATGTTGTGCTGCAACGACGGGAGGCCGGCCTTCGCCGCGGCGTTCCGCACGGTCGTCGTCGACGAGGCACACGACCGCACGCTCTGCACCGACCTCCTCCTCGGGGTAGTCAAGGCCGCCGTGGCCACGGAGGAAACGGGTCACCTCAACGTGGTCGTCTGCACCGCCGGCGGACCGGAAGACAGCTCGCTCAGCGACTTCTTCTTCGGCGCGCCGATCGTCGCGTTCCAGCGCGCGCTGCACCCCGTCGCGGTGCACTACTCGCGGGGGCCCATGCTCGACATGGTGAGCGCGGTGGTCGACGAGGTGACGGACATCCACAGGTCGAAGCCGCCCGGCGACGTGCTGGTGTTCTTGCCGGATATCATCCGCATCCAGGAGGCCTACGAGAAGCTTGCGCAGCTCGACCTGCCAGGGCTGGTCCTTCGCTTCGTCCACGACAACCTCCCGGAAGAGTTCATGGACTACGCACTGGACCCTGCGCCAGGTGGATCGAGGAGAGTCGTGCTGGCGACGGACGTGGCCGAGACGGCTGTTCTGGTCCCCGGGATCACGTACGTCGTCGACACCGGCGTGCTGTCAGAGGACCCGCTTGCGATGGTCTCCAAGGAGGCGGCGATCAGGCGGGCAGCGGTGGCCGGCGCCGCCTCTGCGGGGCACTGCCACCGGCTCTACATGGAGGGCGAGTACGCTGGATTCCAAGAGCACACAGTTCCGCACGTCAAGCGAGATGGCGGCGCGCTCAACAAGCTCGCGCTGATGCTCAAGAGACACGCTGCTGATGGCATGCCGGGCTTCGAGCTTCTTGACCCGCCAGTGGCGCCATCACTGGAGAATGTTGTTGCTGAGCTGGTCACCAGCGGCTACTTGGATAAGCATGGCAAATTGACAGAGGAAGGGAAACGCGAAGCATACGATGAAGACTAACGTGGAATCATTCGTTTTTGCACTCTTATATGTACGTAACGGGGCTACCGCAAACTGTTGCAAGATTAACTCCCTCTGCAAAAGCTACGAGGAGGTCACCAGAAACAGAAATTGAACAGAATTATAGTTTTGTTGGAACCGTTTCTTCATAAACTACTGGATGCTATACACTACAAAATTTCTAAGTGAAAAAATTGCACATTCTATACATCATACATGGAAACTACAACTGAAGACATCGGAAGTACGACTGTACGCACTGTTTTAGATTTCATTGCTAAGGCCCAGTTCATCTTCAAGGTCATCTCCTTCTTCAAAGAGCTTGAGGAATCGCGCCTGGTCTCGCTCCCTCTTCTTCTTCTGCCAGTACTTGTAGCCCCCGAACAAGGCAATGATGACAAGGACTGACGCAAGAACACTAACTATTATGATGACCACAACCGATGTCTTCTTAGATTCCAAATCTTCGCTAGGTTCACTGTTTCCTTGTCCTGGCACGAAAGAAACATCTGGAGCAAAGGCAATGTAGAACAAAGACACAAGGCATTTCTTCGACATTTACGTACTACTGATTTAACAGGGAAATTTCATCATCAAAGATGCAACCAAAATAAAACAAGCAGCCAAGAATTACCTTATTAGACTATAAAAAAACCAGCTAGCTCATAGGAAAAATGTCTAAACAAACAGAAAGGAATAGGTATTGGATATCAGCAGTACCAGTTGAGGCGGTGCAGTTTGGACATAGGAATGTTGCATTGAACTGGCCTTCCTTAATCCGGCTGTATTTTCCACCCTTGAAATCACTCGAACACATCTCCCATTCATCAAAGACATCAGTTTTAAATGTGTCCTCCTCATACAAACCACATCGCTTGCATTTCTTTTCTGGAAGCTCTGTCAAGGGCTGCCAAATTGCACAATTGAATGCATGATGCTAACAAAACAATGAGTAGTGACAAACTGATGAACAATTTTAAGTACTACACCAACAGTTTGACTTGCCTGCCACGATTCTTCACCCTTAAATGTATATAGCGTGTGCGCCTCCTTCACATCTGGCAAATCTGTTTTGTTCTCTCCATTGCACCGGAAAGCCACTGTTGGCTTGCCAAACCATTCATGAGTAGTAAATATCTCAACAGTATCGAGTGTGACTTGCCTCGATGAAAATGTCCCTATACAATTAAGCTCATCAGTGATGCACAAATAATGACTGAAGCAAATAAACAAAGGGTCCCGCAACTCTTTTATCAGTTTAAAAATGGTCCATCATCTACAGCACGTTTATCTTTGGTCCCTGCCTCTCAAAACCAGACAACAAAAGACCTTTCCCTTGATATTAGCTGCTTTTGCACAACTGGCAATGGACTGATCTGATGTGGGGTGGCTTGTAGCAGCTAACCTCAGCCTTCCGATTATTCTCTCCTCTCTCACCATCAGCTTCGCATTCCCCATTCCTTTGCTGCCTGCTGCACTCAAACCCCACCAGCGCAACAATTCACACTCCCTGCACTTCCCAATCCGGCCAACTACCCACGAAATCGCGCTGATACACTTCCAATGCTAATCAGCACCCCAGTGGCACTGCCGCACCCAAATCACACTGTCAGTCTATCCCAGTCGCGTGGCCATGTGCCACATTCACAATCTGTGCCTACCAAATCCAGCAACCATCACCAGCAAGTCACACATGGCAAGCTCTGGGAACACAAGGTAGGCACGGGCGACAGCAATCTACATCGCTGTCCTGTGTTTGCATTGAGAAAACAGCAGCTGCAGCTTGTGTGCTCTCAAATAAACAAAGGAAAAAGTCTACATCACCCCCTGAACTATGGGGTGGTGTCTATTTTACCCCCCGAACTATGAAACAGTCTAATTTACCCCCTAAACTATCCAAAACCGTTCAAATTAACCCCTCGGGTGGTTTTTGATGGCGGTTTTGCTACAGTAACTATGGTTTGCTACAGTAACTATGGTTTTGACTTTTTCTTTTTTCCTATTTGTTTTCATATAATCTTTGAAAAATCATAATAAATCACAGAAAAATCATAAAATAGAAAATCTAATTTTGTTGGACTCCGCATAAGTAGATCTACGCAATGAATATATAATATGGTATACTTTAGTACAAATTTTTTCTGTAGCTTTAAATTAGTAAGAAAAATCAAATTTTATCTGTAATTAATTGGAATAATTCATAGCTGCAGCTTCTGTGGTCCAATTGTGGTGAAATTTTTATGGTGGACTAATTATTCTATGCTTGAACTATAGTAAATATTTCATACTCATCGGATCATGTATAACTTAGTTATAGATTTATTTATATTT
>Ga0182004_10003225_pt1 | contig 12941 bp, 12 predicted proteins | sample Sormic07211540_1_FD_120479 | JGI IMG/M metagenome (GOLD analysis project Ga0182004, IMG submission 120479) | Endophyte microbial communities from Sorghum bicolor roots, Mead, Nebraska, USA - 072115-40_1 MetaG | ecosystem: Host-associated > Plants > Roots > Unclassified | place: USA: Nebraska... | reverse complement strand
CAAAAGAAGTAAAAGGGTCACGGATAGAGAAAGGTCCCAGGAAACTCACAAGGTCTTGAGATTTGGAATCTGGGACAGTGTGGAAGGGATGGGTCCCGTGAGTTGGTTGTTCTTCAAAATCCTGTCAAGAAAGGAGAGAAAAATGTCACAAAAGCAGCAATCCTAGAGCACTAGAAAAGAGTAGGTACCAACTAGCAAGACACAAACCACAAACAAGCAAATTTCTTGCACCGTAACAAATGTCTGCATCACACGTTATAATCATGACTGCAGCATATGCAACAGCCTCCCATTTTTACTGTAACCACTAAGATACCCAAGTATAGGTGGGTGCCAAAGTGACCATATCCTAAAAGTCATAGCTCTTGGTAAAAGTCAGTCAGGAAACAGGAATAGAGAGAACTAGAGCTTACAGGTCCTCAAGCTGTTTGAGCTTGGAGATGGAGAAGGGGATGTCTCCATACAGCAAGTTTCCAGACAAATCCCTGCAGAGACAAGAAAAAAACAGAAACCAATTTAAAAATGGCTAATCGACAACGAAAAGATAGTAACACAATAAAAGAAGACTTGCTTGATTTAGGGACATACAAATATTTTAAGGAGACACAATCCCCAATCTCATCTGGGATTTGGCCTGTGAGCTTGTTCAGCTTGAGATCCCTGCACGAGCAAATCATTAGCACACAAATAAACTAATCAGCAAGCCACATCTAGGATGTGTCGGCTTAAAAGTAAATAATTAAATAGTACTAAAGAACTGTGTCACATCATGGCACGAGGGGTCAAATCAGATGCGGTGTAGTAGGATTAATAAAACGGTGTTGCAGGTATAGTCAAATGCACAAAATCTCAGGCCGATGCAGGAAATTGTACGTTTCTCCAAGTCATCCACTTACACGAACTGTAGGCTCTTGAGCTGCCCTATAGCCGGCGAGATCTCCCCTCCGAGGTTTAGATTTGACAGGTTCCTGTTTTTTCCCGCACAGAAAACAATCTCATCAGAAGATTCTTCTATTTTTCAGCAAACCAATAAAAAAAAGGACTCTTTACTTCTTCCCCAACAAAATGAGCAACAAAAACAGAGCACCATACGGATATGGAGCACCACGGCAAAGGAGTGTCTTGAGAAGAAAACTTCAATGGCCGAAACAAGCTCCGATGGCAAAAAAGAAAGAACAAATTCTGCAAGGTGCCATCTTCTCCTTGTTCCCCCAAAAAAACAGTGTTTCCGCCTGATCAAGAACGCAAGAAAAACACGGCAAGAAGCCAAGCGGAGCAACAAATGCAGGAAGCGGGGCGGGAAGATTCCAAGAGCACGGGAGGAGGAGAGGTCGAGGAGAGCGCACGCACAGGCCGACGACGGCGAAAGAGGCGGCGTCGCAGGCGACGCCGCGCCAGGCGCAGTGGTCGCGGCCGCCGTCCCAGTCCGCCAGCGCGTTGGCCGCGTTCCCGAACCCCGCCTTGACCGCCATCAGCGTCTGCCCGTCTCCGTCCCCTTCACCTCCTCCCGCCGACACCGACACCACAGCCGCAATAAGCAGCACCACCGCCGCCGCCGCCCTCGCTGCCATTCCCGCCCGCGAATCCGCAAGAACCTTTCGCAACCGTCGCTTTCTTGCCCAAAGCCACCGCCTTTCCGGCAACAGCCAACCCGGGCGGGCCAACAAGTCCTTGCCACTGCCTGCTCAGCTAGCACCGGCGCAAGTGCTTCTGCTGCTGCTCCATGCCCATGTCCATGTCCATGTGACGGGCACCACGAAGGAGGGAGTGAGGGGGCAGGGAGGGAGTAGGAGTGCGAGATGTTCTGCGTGCGATGCGTTTTTGTGGTGGCGCTGGCGATAGCGACGTGACTGTGGTTGCTTTCGGGGGGCAGCCGCTGCTCTGCGCGCAGCGAGGAGAGAGAGCGAGAGCCGAGAGGAGGGAGGCGGAGATCAGAGCAGGGCATAGCATAGGGTGGTGGTGGTGGGTGGTAGGAGAGAGAAAGAAGACGGAGGGAGAGGGCGTTAAGGCTGACGGTCCGGGGCCCACCGCGTCAGAGACTGGGCCCCCCTGGCATACGTGTAGCCTGTAGGGGCCCGTGGGCCGTGGTCTTCTCTGTTTTCATTTTTTCAAAAAACCAAAACCCCCTCCACGCCGTTTGGCTCATTGCGGTCGTCCGCCTGGAACCTCAATGACACGTAGGCCCCCACCATCCGCCGGATGCCACCTGTCAGCGGGGCTAAAAGAGCGCGCGTAAAAAGGACCCCGCCCGCCATTCAGCTGGGGATCGTCCCCGCGCGGGAAAACCCTGTGGCCTCCCGTGTGGCCGCCGGTGTGGTCCAGGGGCCGGACATGGTGGTACTGTACCGGGGTGGCCACAGGGGAGGGGGTCACGCCGGGGCTGTGACTGTGAGAGAGTGGCGTCGCGTCGTGCCGGCGCCGGCGCCGGCGTGTCCTCCTCCTCCTCGTCGTCGTTGTGGTGACCACCCACACCGGCCGGCCGGGCCAGACCACGAAGAAGACCGGCGGTGCAGACGTGCAGTGCAGCCGTGCGAGCTGTCGCCCTGGATGGGCATGGGCCATGACCGACGTACGGATGGCTCGTCAAGGGAGATGCTTAAGGATTTATATGATTGAAGAAGGGGGAGGTGCAAGCAGATGGTCATGGCAGCAATTATTGGTTAATTAATCATGGTTGGAGGAGCCTCTGGCCGGTCTTAGGCTTAGACGACCACACCATATGCATGCATGTGCTCGTGTGGCTCCATGGGATTAGTACTCCATGAGTGTTAGTTATTATTAGGGTTTGCACAAATAATGATTCTTTTTTTGTTTTTCTTGATGAGGAGAGAATTAATGGATTGGTGTGCTCGTGGAGATCCATGTGTGGCTTGAGGTTTGCTGAAGAGAAGACAGAAGATATATATAGGTGGGTACATGTCACGGGGTACTTAGTGAAACATGTATTTTGCTACTTCGTTCTAGCATGACAAAAATACATTTAGGATGTTTTTTGGTAAGGATACATATTCTTGTAGGATCATATTCTTCTAGAAAATGTTTTTTTATGAATCAGAATCACTTTATGATTATGTGTGGCGACTAGCAAGTAGACTAAATTCTGATTAACAAGAAAAAATATATTTTTCTTAAAAAGCCATACAAATGAAAATATCAATAACAAAATACTAAACTTTTGTTACACAACTTAAATAGAACCTATTTTAACTTTTTCGCTGAATAAAGATTAGCGGGACAAATACAGTTGCTAGAATAGAGAGAGGAGTCAAGAAATAAAATTGATAAGAACTACTCCCAACCATTCCACATCCCCCACCCTAGGCAAAACAAGTATGGCGAATTAGTGATTCATAGTTAATCATTCTGATCTTTATCCATTTGGTAGGAATTCTAGCGTGTGTGGCTTTCTATATAGATGACCAAGTGAGCTAGGCCTATTCAATGGCACTAAGCACAACCCTAAGAAGCACAACACTAACACAAAACCGCCCCGATGCCAATGGTTATAGTGTCAGTGCCAGCATCATCTCGAGCCATAGTGCTTGTAGGCACGACACAACTATAGGCGAGGCACTACCTCGCCTCGATTTGTTCCTACTATTATATGGCCTCAAGGTAGATTAGGACCATTGGATGCATGAAGAGTGAAGTATATAGACATCCCTTCCAAAACCCTAGCTCCCTTATCTAGTCTCCTATCCATCCATCATTTTGCCTCGGTCCCACATACTCATGGGCCGCGGTGGCACAGGGCACAAAACAATGGATGAGGCAGAGCAAACGAAAAAGGCATAGTGTCTAATCGTCGTATAGTAGTATCTATTAGTATGTTACCTAAGCTAATATGAAGTTCCAATGAGGTGCTAGTGGCATGCCACCTATTTGGCCACCATTAGAATAGCTCCGAGCTGCCAAATGAACCCTAGTCAGTTGCCAAAGCATATTTGTCCACTCATTCTCTTACTGCATTATACTTTTTATTACATATATATCTCTTAGTTTATTTGTAGCACATAGCAAACCTTGTCCTTGCACTTCTCCATCGTGTTTCCTAACATGAGTGAGGTTTTTTTTATGAACAACGTGGCGCATAATAGTGCAGTGCTAGTGGTTATTGAATAAAGTAGTACCTAGTACAAGAAAGGGAGTCTTACTTACATTATAGAGGAAAAAATGACAACCTCATTGAACAATGCCAACGGCACTAACTATAGTAGAAGCACTAGAAGTACACAACCATGGGATTGAAATGATTCTCACCAAAGTGACACGTAAGTCGTAAATGATGACTCTGCGCCACATAAGATTGAAGGCCAACCACCAAAATCGACTTAGAGAGCACATTAGGTGTTGGAGCGGTTGATTGATCCCTTAAACTAGCCAGGTTCTTCAAGGAAAAGAGGTGCGAAGCTAGAAATCAATTATGTATATGATCAGGTACATTTGGATGTCTCACTCTGTCTTGCTTTGCTCGGCTGAGCATCAAGACACAACGTTTGGTTAGTTTGCTTCCATCCTCGTTTCTTGTGCTTTATAGAATTCCGCCACCAACATAAGCAAGCCAAAATTGCTCTCCACAACTTGCAAAGTCGAGCGAGGCGAGTCGAGCTAGCTGCACAAATCAACCAAACGTTCCCATCGTCACTGTTAGAAAAAAAGCGATCACATTCATCAATGTTTTGAAGCCAAAAAAATTGTTTGGTGATAGATATATAGTTGATGGTGCCGCTGGATGTAATTAGATGAATAAAGAGATGATTAATACAATCAAACAAATTTAATTTATTTATAAAAAATATTTAAGAAATATAAAATATTATGTAATGAAAAGAAAAGAGAAAAAAACTACCTGGGCAATTTGCATGAATCTCTTGGCTAGTTTTTTTTTATAAAATAGAGAGCAAAATAATAAAATATTAGATGATAGTATTAACAAAAGGGGGCAATCTTGATGGAACATTGCAGCCAGTATTCATCCCTCTTTGGCCTCGTTCTGAAGGAAGGCGAGGTTACCTCTTCAACATCTTCAACACGCCTCCAATATATTTTTTTAACCAAAACACGCCTCCAATATAACATAAGTCCTTTCACCTATATTTTGTTAGTGTTATCATCAACAGTGAAGGTTGTTATGGGTCTTAATTAAGAAGGTCGTTAAAGTCAAGGTGGAGGGGTTTTTATTCGTTAGCTAGGTATGTGAATAACATGGTAGAAAAAAGGGACAAGCTAAGTGTATTTTTTACCATTTCAACTATAGTCTGAGTTTGGTTTTGGCCATAAATCTCGAAATTCAGAAATCTTTGGCTACCCCAACTATTGAAACCGTTTGTATTTAGCCATCTAGTTGTTTTGAGTTTTGACGAGTGGTGGTTTGTGTGGACGAGAAGTGGATGTTGTACCACATGTCATTGTTACATTCTTCTCTTCGCTTGGCCTAGTACACCAACCACCCATCCTCATTTACCATTGAGCCAGTCTCCTCCTTCACCTTGCAACATAGCCCCACCATGACACAAAGAAGGCTATCGCCTTGAAGGTGTGGTGGATGAGCACCCCGGTGGCTGGTGGATCTAGGCTCACATCATCTTGAGCCCACGACCCCTATAGGACTGTGTCTGTTCGTTGATTTGTCGTGAGAGAAAAATGTTAAACAACTGATTTATTTAATTTTGAGAGGAAAAACACTGATCAATGGTTGACAGATTCGGCTGATATAAGATATCTATGTCAATTTTTTTACCACTATTATTTTGAAAAAAAAACAATTGATGAACCATTTCGTTTTCCCTCCAAAATCCGAGTCGTCCTTTCATGCCGGCCGGCCGGCGGCCTGCGTACGTAGTACACATATAAGACAAGTGTACCAAAAGGGCCATTAACGCAAAGCACAGCACAAGCATATATAGGCAGGCCTCTGCCGGCTCCGTGAGCAGCATCTACTTCTTCCTGCACGCAGCATTCCGCCGCCCATGTTGCTTCCCACCTTCCTCCTTCCCCTCCATGCACTGCAACTGCTTCTGCTTGTATACCCCGTCCGATCCGTAGTCCCCCACCAGCTGCAGCGGGGCTATATTGCACTGCAGCAGGCAGCAGGATTATTCAGGCTGCGTCGTCGTCTGGAACTGCGGCATGCCTGCATTGCATGTAGTACGTACTAGGCAGGCAGCTGCGATCGAAGTAACTCCGATCCTGCTGCTGGCTGCTCCCTGCTGATCAGCTGCGATCGATCAGCATGCATGCTGCATGCATGTGGCGTTAGTTCTGGCTCCATCACACTTGGTACATGATCGATGCGTCGTGTATTGACGTGTGTGGCACACACACAAATGCACAGTTGTTACACTACGCATGCAAGCAGAGAATTAAACTCGTGCTACGTACGCTTGCTTTATGCTTGCATGCAGATATAAATGATCAGAGTCTAGCTCTGTAGGAGTATATAATATACTGTTATGTATGGTAGCTGTACATTGCACAGTTGCAGGAATGGAATGAATCCATCCTTTAATCCATTGATCGATTCAAGGCAAGCATGTGTTGTAGGATCCAAGATCAGTGGCGTATATATCTATGATTTTTTTGGTAAAGGTGGTCCTTATACCATTTTTGTTGTATATATTAGGCCTTGTTTATTTCCACCCAAAATCCAAAAACTTTTTAAGATTCCCCGTCACATCGAATCTTTAGACGTATGCATAGAGTATTAAATATAAACAAAATTTAAAACTAATTACACAGTTTGGTCGAAATTTACGAGACGAATCTTTTAAATTTAGTTAGTTCATGATTGGACAATAATTACCACAAACAAACGAAAGTGCTACAGTGTCCCGAAAAAATTTCGTCAGTAAACTAAACAAGGCCTTAGTTCCCCCATTCCATACCTACGTTCAACACATTGTAATGATCTCTGGGCCCATGGCCCACATACGCCGTGCCACGGTGCCACGGTCCCCTACTAGCTAGATTATCGTCACATCAAATCTTGTAGCAAAGCATTAAATATAGATAAAAATAAAAAACTAATTATACATAGTTAGTCCATAATTGAGCAATAATTATCAAATAAAAATAAAAATGCTACAGTACCGAAAATTTAAAAATTTGAAAACTAAACGATGCCAGGTAAAAAGAGTTATTTATAACCGTTGGACAATTGTCTTGTATGGAAATATATTATTTTGAATGGGTACGCAAGTGTGCACTTCCCTCCCGTCACAAACAATCAAACACTTCCCTCTTTATAAAGAAAAAGAAAAAGGAAAAGAAAACAAATTCTCCCTTAGTTTCAAATTAGAAGATGTTTTAGTTTTTCCAGATCCATTGTTTTTACTATATATCTAGTGTATTTCTAAATATATAGCAAAATTTATGTATTCAAAAAATTCAAAACATTAACTTATAATTTGGAATGGAGAGAGAACAAATATCCACAAAAATAGTTTGTAAAATTATATATTTTCTATACTTAACTAAAAAGTATTGGCTGGTCTACACCCTTTGTCCTAAAATAATGTGCATCTTGTTTATCAATGATTCAATCAATTTCAAGTTTGACTATAAAAATATATTACATAATCAATCTAACAATACTTATTTGGTAATACGAAAATTTATTTAATTAATATTGAGATTCATTGGAAAAACGAGACATGGACTCTTTTTACCGAGGGGGTATGTTTGGAAGAGCTGACTTCGGAGTTCGGACAACTAAAACATTAGTTTAATTAGTTACGCTGTGACTCTACATCTAGTGCGTATTTTGATTTGAGAAAATGTCAAACTCTGTAAGCTTCAACCAATAGGGTAGTACGTCAAATCGTATGCTTGCAAATTCATAAATTTCTCTGTTTCAAATTGTAAATCGCCTTGTATATCTAGGAAAATTAAAATGACTTCTAATTTGAACCGAGGGTGCGTGTACCATTCTTTTCAAAAATAAAAATTGCATGGGCGCTATGTGACATCTCGCGCGCAGTGCTTGCAGTTGCAGTAGTTTGCAACTCGCACGTACAAACAATTGGTACAGGCCAGCTTTGAGCATGATGCACAGATGTGCCAAAACATATCAACATGTATGCGTCGTCTCAAATGAAATCTTTGTCTCTTTTTTTCCCCGTTTGCTAAACATGTGCCCTGACAAAGCTGATGGATGATACACTGCTCTCTGGTTCAATTGTCTTCGTCTTCCTTTGAGCTGCCCAATGCATGCTGCCTGCAGGCTCCTTGCATGCAGTTGTAGGCTAGAGGCGAGACAAAGCTAGCAAGAAAGTATACGGAGTAGCGCTCCTACTCCTATATGGTATGCACTCAATGATCTGATCGAGCAACACGACACGGCAGATGAGAAATTCATTAGCATGCAGAGGCTAGACGAGATGCCCTAAATTAGCCCTGATGCGTGTACTTTATGCATGCATGATCCATAAACTCTCACACAGCTCCACAGCTCAGGCTCTGGCTCAGCCTCACACAAAGTGCAAGTATAGCCTCAGGCTTTGCAGCAGCCTTCATCACCACAGCTACAGAAGCTGCATCGATCACAAGGCTCACCTACAGCCTCTCCCTCTGGCCTCTCATCTGTGTGTGTGTTTGTGTGTGTGACAACTCGAGGCAGCAGGCCAAGCAGAGTAGCATCAACCATCAATGGAGGAAAAACATGCATAAACAAAGCAGCTAGGTAGCAGCTACACAGCACAGGAGGCCGAGGCAGAGAGAGAGATGTTGGCGGTGGCATGGCTAGGCTACACATACAGTACACAGTGACACCCATGCACACCACATACAGTACACTCAATGATACTCATGCACACCACATGCGAACAAATATGAACATTCCAAAACCCCTCTCTTACGAGTACTCACTCTACCCCCTCTCTCTCTCTCTCTCTCTCTCCCTCTCTCTCTATATATATATATATATATATATCCTAGGTGTAGAATACTATTATATATATATATACACGATAATTTTATATACTAATTTACGATAATATGTATACATATTTACGATAGTTGGGTTACTATAACACATGAGGATATTTACCATAATGTTACAGTAAACCACTTAGTAAGGAGTTACTATAATCTTATAAATTAATATAGTAATTATCGTAACTCAAAGTGGCTACAAAATAACAGCTACATAGTAATAGTTATATATATCGTAACGACTAACGAGGAAGGAGAGAGCCAAAACAAAGGCAGCAGAGATGCATCCAAGCTTGCATTGCCTTCAATGAACATGAACCAGCCAATGGCGTCGCTGTCTTTTCTTGTGGCCTGCTGCGGCCGAAAGCCTAGCCGCTTGCAGCATACAACGGCGACGGGTGTTTGCACTGTGCCGCGCAAAGGCGTTGAACCTTTGTAGGAGTATCCGCGGAGCAATAACTGGCTGCATGCATGGCAAGCAGGCAGAGCTAGATCGAGCTGGGGCAAAGGCCAAAGCAGCCGCAGGCCGCAGCACACAGCCAGCCACCAGCTCGCTGCACTCGTTGCCTGCCTTGCAAGTCGCAACGCATCGATCACAAGGTCAGCTACTAGCTGCGGCCGGGCATGGAGTGCATGCATGACACATGGGACGAGGGCTGCGTGCCTAGTTTTGGACTAGTCAAAAGGTTGCTATTGCTCCATCTCCATGGCTGTGGCTCCATCTCCATGCCAATGACATTGCAGTGTCTCTGCGTTTGCCTTGCCATCCCCTGCAGCAAGCAATGCTGGATGCATGTGTCAAGTGTCATGTGTGTTTTTTTTTCGAAAGATCGTGTCATGTGTGTTGTGTGTATGGAGTATACGAGTAGCCAGCCAGCTCTTGGCAAAGTTTCTCTGCATGCATCTCCTGTTCTTGCTTGCTCGGTTTAGATCAGTTCTGTTCCGGTAATCTCAGCAACTGTACAGTCAGAGGCTGAACCGGTAAAGGCAGCATTAGAGAGAGAGAGAGAGAGAGAGAGGTTTTGCTTCTGGGTGGCAGGGGACCAACGCGGCAACAGTATAGTAACAAGGAGCATGAGCTGTTCCCATCTTCTCCCGGTCTGATGCCAATTCTTTGGAAGGTTTCGCTTTCAGGTTACATTTCACTGCAATGTTCAGAACAAGTCATTAGCTCAGTTATTAAAACTATTATTACAAGTTTAGTTTTTTTATTTTAATTTATTTTAAGCAGCATGCAGATTAAGGTGCAGTCTTTAAAGATTTTGTAATGTCTGAAGCAACAATGCAGGTTAAACCCCGGCCCTGAAGCCAAGCCAACAATAGGTACAGTGCGCACAACCAAGGAAGGAATACTGCTGCCCTGCAACTGTGAATCTGTGATGTGCAGATGCACAGAAGCCACTTATTTTGTGTCCCATCCCATCAGTTTGGATCGGCAACAACAACATACATGCAGGGACGCAGCTTTTACCTCCTTCTCCTTCCTGTGGCTGTGCTTCTGTGCACACAAAACCACGGCCGGCCGGTGGAAGCGACGAACAGTGATGCATGGTTTGGTTTCAATTTAATTTCTCTTTCGGTTCAATTTTAACTGAAACTGAAACTGGAATAAATGGCCAGCAGGCAGGCAGGCAGGCAGGCCGGCGATCGAGCTGTTGCGGTCCAGCGTACAGTGGATAATGCAGAGACGCAGTTGTAACTTGTGAGTGGTGAGCAGGTGAACAGTACCGTACCGTAATGGTGTACCGCAGTACTACTCCGTATGTGTATCTGTAGATGGCTTGGGCCAGGCCATATGCATATGGATATGGGATGGATTGATGGAACCCATCATAGAATCCGTGATCGGGTATCTACCTCTCCCTCACTCTCTCTCTCTCTCTCTCTGTCCTAATGAACAAGGCATGATGGAAGGAACATATGGCGTCCAAAAAGTGCAGTGTGTGTGTGTACAATGTGGTGGCTATCCGGCTATGGGACATACATGTATGTATGTGCCCATGCATAGGCATGGAACTCCAAAAATATTGATGGCATTGACCAAGATATGAGAGGATGTGGCACAACACTACATACCGGTATATGTGATGCATCTACACACCCAAGGGCCCATCCTTGGTTCTTGACTTTCTTTCTTGTTATGATTTATTTGTGCCCACTTCAACTTGGCATGGCAGCCTCCCTATTATTTATTATTATATCCTTATATTATCCATAATAACTAAGACAGAAATAAGCAAGCAAGCAAGCTGCTGACCTGCTGTTGTTGTAGCTAGTTGTGTACAAAGAGAATGAGCCACAACATGGACCACACCTGCATTGCATGCACCAGCTCCCCACATCTGATCCAACCATGAGCACATTGTGCAGACTGCCCCAGGTACAATTTCAAATGAGAGATAGCCCCTGCACTTAGGCCTTGTTTAGTTGCCAAAAATTTTTGGCAAACGCTACTGTAGCATTGCGTTTGTATTTGATAAATATTGTCCAATCATGGAGTAATTAGGCTCATAAGATTCATCTCGTAAATTACAGATAAACTGTGCAATTAGTTTTTATTTTTGTTTATATTTAATACTACATGCATGCGTCGTAAGATTTGATGTGACGGGGAATCTAGAATTTTTTGGCACTTTTTAGGAACTAAACAAGGCCTTACACCAAGCATGCAGTGAAAGATGAATATTCCAGCTTTTGAGGGGGTGATCTGCAAAAGTCAGTGTGCCTGCCAGCCCAAACGAAAAGGAGGGCAAGGGCGCAGTGGTACTGTGATGGCCCATTACTGGGTCCAGTGGGCATATTATTGCTGGCACAGACCATGTGATGTGAGGGAGTGCCATGGCCAGCCAGCATGATGATGGCAGCCCCAGAACTGGGGGGGAGCTAGAGGAGAGGAAAAGTTTGTTGCTGTGAGCAGGATAAGGCCTTGTTTAGTTCCGAAAAAAATTTAGATTTCGGCACGGTAGTATTTTCGTTTTTATTTGACAAATATTATCTAATTATGGACTAACTAGACTCAAAAGATTCATCTCGTGATTTACAGGTAAACTGTGCAATTAGTTTTTATTTTCGCCTATATCTAATGCTTCATGCATGTGCTACAAGATTTGATGTGACGGAGAATCTTGAAAAGTTTTTTTATTTTCGGGGTGAACTAAACAAGGTCTAAAGAGGCCAACAGGCAACAATGTGGAATACTGTTTCTGCTGTGGTGCCCAGCCTTAGGGGCTGTTTGGAATTTGGATTGGAGTGCTCTCCTTTTTCTTTAGTAGTAGAAGTTGTTAGAGAGGCAGCATGTGAAATTGTTGTTTTGTTTGTACTCCTACTACAAATTGTTGCATGTGACTAATGTGATCATCATATATAATTCTTTGTTTGTTTTTCAAATGGATGTGTTGAATGGGGTTGGGGGGGAGGGGGAGGCAAAACCTGTATTGTTTTGTTGTATGAAAAGTGGCAACTACACATGCCTACGTTTGCAACTGGAACATTTCACTAATTCAGCAAAAAGGTCCTGTATATATATGGTTTACAGCTACACATTCTGTGTCAGTTTGTCCTATACATACAACACACACAAGACAGAACTGCTAGCTGTGCATCTCACTCTCTCTCTATTATTAAGACACGGAGCCTTAATTAAACTGTCGTTCCTAACGTGTTATTTGACTGGAAAATATTGTTTGCTCTGCTAAATGACCGACGCATTCGGTAACCAGCTGTGTTTGTTTAGCGCGCGCGCGCTCTCTGGTGCATGTGCATCCCCTATAGTATAGCTAGCATAGCTGTACTGTTGAGCTCAGAGCAAGGTCAATAATAGAGCCAAATGCTTGGTTATAAACCAAATAATTAGAGCCAAGTTATACAATAAGTTGTCTCCTACTTGTCTCTAAAACACATTCTCTTTCTTCTTTCTTCTCACAACATTTGCTTTTTGGGCCCACTACTACCTATGCATCCGTGTCCAGCTTGGTGCTTAACTAAGAGCCAAGCTATCATCTCTCTCCTCT
>Ga0182004_10003224_pt1 | contig 12942 bp, 7 predicted proteins | sample Sormic07211540_1_FD_120479 | JGI IMG/M metagenome (GOLD analysis project Ga0182004, IMG submission 120479) | Endophyte microbial communities from Sorghum bicolor roots, Mead, Nebraska, USA - 072115-40_1 MetaG | ecosystem: Host-associated > Plants > Roots > Unclassified | place: USA: Nebraska... | reverse complement strand
CCGCACACTATATATATATATATATATATATTTGGAGAACACTCACGTTGCCTATACTGGCTGATGTACCTTTGACATGGTCATTGGTTTGATTCCATCCTATGAACCACGTACATAAACCCTATTCTTACTAGACACTTGTGACGTTTTTTTTTTTCTTTTTCACTAGCTTCGGTTTTTCGATGCACACTGCAGCAAACAATTAGAAAAAAAACTACTACGAAACATATGTCCTTCGGTTTGACTTCTAATCACACGTGTAAAATTTTAAATCTTTATGTATCGTCGGTCAAAGAAGTCAACAGGCTGGAGGTTGTAAAACTGCTTTCGTTGGGCCGGGAAATTGGAAGCAAGTAAGCAACTATCATATACTCCTACGTACGACTTGTAAAAAACGACTTCTTTTGTTAACATGAAGAGAGTATTTATATGGTTTTTATATTTTCAAATTTAATAACTTAAAAGTTATTTATGATTTATATTCTCAATGTTGATCTAAACACCTTGTAAAAAACAACATCTTTTGTTAACATGAAGAGAGTATTAATATTTATGGTGCTGTATATAATCAATATTATTATATTAATTATTAAATTTATTTTATAATAAATTTATTTAGAGATACTAATATTTTTTATAATATAAATCTTATCGACGCGCAAAACTATAACAAACTAGTTATCATAAGAGATACAAAACATATTTTAGAATTTTAAAGTTCTTCTCTTCAACAGAATAAAGAAATCTAATTCTTAATAAAAAATAATAGATTAGAGAAGGAGAGGTATTTCCTTTATTTGAGGGGCGGGACTGTAGAAGGCCAGAATTCGAGGGACCGAAAAAAAAAACTGCGGGAGATGCTGTACCACTTGTGCTGACGCCGCCGAGTAAAATATAATGCAAAAATGGCGCTTCCCACAGCCAGTCAGCCACCGTCGCCGCTCGCCGGGGCCAGGGCAGGGCGGTTGGTATACTTTGGTTGTTGCATTTCCTTGGCGAAGGAGAAGCAAGCCGCCCGTCCTTTTGCCGCTGGCGATGCTCGCCGGCAGCTGCGTCTTTGTCGCCCTCGCGCTGCTTCTGCCGTCGGTACCGCCGGCCGCGGCGACCCAGGAGTTTTACTGCGACGATTCCACCTATGCGGACAACAGCACGTTCCAGGCGAACCTGAACCTCCTCGGCGCGGCGCTCCCCGCCAACGCCTCCGCCTCGCCGGCAGGGTACGCCACAGGCGCCGTCGGTGCGGCGCCGGACCAGGTCAACGGGATGGTGCTCTGCCGCGGCGACACGAACGCTTCCTCCTGCTCCTCCTGCGTCGCGGCTGCGTTCCGGGACGCGCAGCAGCGCTGCCCCCTCACGAAGGGCGCCACCGTCTACAAGGACGATTGCACCCTTCGCTTCGCCGGCATCCGGTTCCTCGACTTCCTCAGAGAGGACCAGTGGCTCGTCTCAGAATTGGTGTAAGTATGGGTATGAACTCTAAGATTCCAATTTCGTACATCAGTAACCCGATAAGATTTTCTTCCAGCTAAGAGGCGCGCGTGCCCTTACAAATTTGTAAATTTGTGAACTTTTACAAGTCCCTCGATTGACCCGGGCCCTGGGAGCGTCAACGCCGCAGATGCCTGGTTCGACGCCGCCGTTACGGGGATCTTCACGGCCCTGGTCGACCGCGCGGCGGCGGCGAGCAACGCGACGAGGAAGTACTTCGCCACGGGGGAGATGGATTTCGACCCTAAGCTCTACGGGCTCGCGCAGTGCGCGCCGGATCTGACGCTGGCGCAGTGCCAGAGCTGCCTCGGAGACCTCGAGTCGAGGGTGACGACGCAGTTCCTGAGCGGACGGCCCCTCGGGAACAACGCTTTCCATGTGTGGTGCTCCCTGAGGTATAGTGTGTCGCCGTTCTACGCCGGCCGGGCGATGCTGCAGCTTCCGGCGCCGCCGGCACCTCCACCAACGGCCACGCCCACGCCCCATTCTTCAGGTCTGAACCACGTAGGAGTTGGGCACTCGATTCTTGTTTTCCTCCAAACTAAATTTCTTTCAGTCACCATGTTAACTCTCAAATATGTTCAAAATTCATCAAATGATATAGTCCACATCAGACTAAACTTTCGTCAAAATTTCAGCAGAAGGAGTACTACTTTGAGTCTTTGACTTCTTCACTATTGTTAAGGTTCAATATCAAGTACTCCCTCCATCATGAAAAGAACACAATTTTAGCTCTACCATTGATTAACTTTTCTAAAATTCGACCAAGATAATAGAAAAAAGTATCAATATTTGTAATGCAAACAATGTATACTATGAAATTATATTTCATGATGAATCTAATGACATTTATTTGGTATCATAGATATTGATACTTTCAATTTGGTCAAACTCAATATAGTTTGACTCGGTACTACCATAGAATTGCATCCTTTCGTACTTTATATTCAGGTTTGGTGTATGCAGGGAGGAAAATGAATGCAGCAGGAATCTCTGCAGGCATAACCTGTGTTGTTGTGTTGATGTTAATTCTTTCGGTCTTTTTCTTTATTCGCTTCAGGCTAAGGATTAAAGTGAAGAAAAATGATCACTGTGAGTAGCAATATTGGTTTTTCATATGAGCCTGTATTTTCGGTTTCCTTACATAACTTCTTGTCATATGACACCAGCACTGAAGAAGATAGGGAGAGCTCAATGCACGATCTTTGATTTGCTGACGCTGGAAGAGGCGACTGAACATTTCTCAGAGAAAAATAAGCTTGGAGAAGGTGGTTTTGGTATTGTGTACAAGGTAGGTAATCGAGTGAGAACTTAGGGAAAAAATTCTAGTGCATCATGCTTTCTCTGAAAGTCGATCTGTTTCAGGGGATACTGTCAGACGGGCAAGAGATAGCAGTCAAGAAACTTTTAGGAAGAGCCGGGTCTGGGTTAGATCAGCTACAGAATGAGGTGCAGCTACTGGCAGAGCTTCAGCACAAGAATCTTGTTGGGTTACAGGGTTTCTGCTCGCATCATAATGATACACTGCTAGTTTATGAATACATCAAGAATGGGAGCCTTGACAGCATTCTATTTGGTACTTCCCTCTCCATTCACCTCTTCATATGCATATCCAGAATTCCATTGTCAGGGATCATGGTAAATAAAATGTTAAACTGCTCCTATGCTTTACATGAATCCTTGGGAATTTTTAGACTCTAAGTGAAACTACTGATAGATGAGTGTGATGAAAAACATAAATGCTCCCCCTACGGTAAAAAAAAGTACTCGACACATTTGACTTTGAATATCTTCGATGCATATCTTTGGCCACTAATTTACTCTAGAATATATTATTAAGATCCTTCAGTTAAAGAGATTTCACAAGCATTTTGAACACAAATATACATGATATCTCGATATACATACATAGCTTACATGTTTCAAACTGAATAATGTAATAGTTATTGGCGTTTGTACTTTTTAAGGTTTGGTCGTGTTTTTGTGACCAGAGGGAGCACAATTATGAAAAAAGGGAAATGGAATCACTTGATTGATATCTGATAAAGTAATTTACATAGTATTACTGAAAAAAGTGACAGTTTAGATTCTTTTCTGAACTTTGTCTGATAGTAAGGTGTTTCTATATCGTTTTGCTATTATTTACCTATCAGTAACACCTGATATAAGCTAGTAATTTGGGCACAACAGATGATAGCAAGGGAAATGCACTTGACTGGGAGCAACAGTACAACATCATCTTTGGAATTGCCAAGGGGATATTGTATCTCCATGAGGACTCAACCATGAGGATCATCCATCGGGACCTGAAGGCAAATAACATTCTTCTTGATGACAACATGGAACCGAAAATTGCAGATTTTGGGTTGGCAAGGCTTATAGGAGAAGGCCACACCCATACTCAGACAGCCAGAGTTGTTGGGACATTGTAAGCTAAGCTCGCAAACTTGGCTCACTGCGCTTGATGAATGCATGAGTGTTCAGGCCTAGCTAACTGAAGCGCCTCCCATCCTCTGCAGCGGCTATATGGCGCCAGAGTATGTATTGCATGGTCGTGTGTCGCCCAAGATCGACATCTTTAGCTTCGGCGTGTTGGTCCTTGAGATCGTGACCAGGAGAAGCAACTGCAACTCTGATGACCACAGCACTGTGAATCTCCTTAGTGATGTAAGTGAAGTGCCGGGTTAGCTTTGTTTTTGGTTTCTTTTTTACTGCATCTAAGCACTAAAATATTAATACCATCATGTCTGAATCTGGAAACCTTATCTAGTTTCTACCGACAAATTATAAACTGATGCTGGTCACCTAACAGGTCTGGGATCACTGGAAGAAAGGGACGATGTCGCAAATGCTTCATGGATCGCTGAATGAGTTTGCTCGAAGCCAAGCGCTGCGATGCATCCACATTGGCCTGCTGTGTGTCCAGCCGGAACCTGACGATAGGCCTGACATATCAGCCGTAGTGTTCATGCTAACCAGGGATAGCATAGAGCTCAAGCCGCCGGCGCAGCCTGCATTCTTCTTTGGTAGCGAATCACCTTCAGCTTCACGGTCAGATGGTCAAAGCAGCTATGTATATGCCCGGTCTGGTTTCATGCTGGAACAGGGCGTCTCTGTGAACGGGATTACACTCAGTGAACTGTATCCTAGATAGGATCAAAGTCTGGATACTGAGCTCATGGAATACAGCTGAAACTTAACCACTTTGGTTAACATGTTGAACTCTCTATGAGTTCCCAAATTGGCATGCAGAAATGGGTTTTCATAAAAATTTCACTAAGATATGATAATAAGGGGGTGTTTAGTTCCTTTTTTTCCCAAAAAAAAATTAGGTTTTGGTCCATCATTTTGTAAAATGGAACTACACTCCATGCAAAATTTTTAGCAAAAAGGTAGTTATTCTCATTTTGGATTTTGGCATCAAGTGGCAAAAAAACCCAAAAAAAGCTTCAAGAGGTTCTCATGCGGGCAATAAAATCTGCATTTTGGATGGAACTAAATATGGCTCTAAAAATTTTGGCATTTTGCATTCCACCATTTCAAAATAGTTTACAAGAAAGTGCCTGGGACCCAATCGAGTCTGAATCAAAATCCACAAAAGCATAGCAGTCCAAATCCAAATCCAAATTAGACTAACTTTAGAAAGAAAATAACTTACAAAATCAGGACAATAGGCGTTGATAGCCTCGGTGATCAATCGTTCATGGGAGCGTGCACCGCGGTCGGTTCAAGGGGCGAGCATGTTGGGCACGCGACGTTCATGGAGGCCTCTTGCGTGTTCCCAAACTGATGAATTATTGTTAACCATCACCCTTAATCTGTTCTATTCTAGAATATTGTTTTTTTACATACAAGTTTTACTAAAAAAATGAGGATATGTTAGTAGCCAAAATTGGATTGTTTTGGGAAAACCGGCTTGTCCAATAATTTGTAAAGTTGCAAGTTGGACTTCGTCATTACATTCTTCTTGTCGAGACAATCGAAATGCATATATAGAACATCCAGTTTGAACTTTACATGAGAGAATTATGGTTTTGGTCAGGCTGGTTTTGGTAGCCTAAAACGAGTTGGAGTTGTATATTGACAATGATTTTGCAAGAGTTTTGACTCCTAACGCGACAAGTCTACCCATTCTACAAATATAAAGGGTCATGGCTAATTGAGGGCCATCTATAATCATTAGAAAACACAATATATTTACTTTTTTATTATCTTTTTTAAAACCTTAGCTTTTCAAGCCCTTATTTGTTGTTTTGCAAGCATCCCGATGTTTAATGTGATGTTCTAGGTAGCCTACCAACCTTAGAATAATCCTGAGTGTGTCTTTCTGATGGTTTCCTTTTCAGGAGGCGCGTTAATAGAAACTGCTACTCGGTTTCTGATGGCTGATCGAGGGTAGCCATTACTGCTAGTACTCTGCTAGTCTGGTTTGTAATTCCGGCCAGCCAGTTTTTCATAGCTTTGCTGCAAGTTGATCCTTGAGCGATGGGTGATCTGCATCTGATCCGAGTGTGCTAGCTTTTTAAGTGCTCGGACGGACCTGATCACGAACAACGAGATCCTGTCCTTGCCAGTAGCGGCATACTGTGGGATTTCTGCACCCTGCATGAATGCATGGAGAACGGCCAACACCACCACCTCACCAATTGCGGCACGCCCAAGTGTGACACGGAAATGGATATGTAAAGCTCTTTGTCAAGTGGCAGGATACTGTAACATAGGGATATGCCAGAATATTTCCCCATCGTCACGGAGCATTTTTATAATAGTCTCAGGTCGGTTTTCGAACCCTATATAAGAGGATGTAAGATGTAACCACTCTTAAAGGGGGAGAGAGAACAATTACTATTCTCACCTACTGTCAAGCTTATTGTTCGCAGTCGCTAGGCCTCTCGCTACAGCGCGTGAGAACGCTCTTCGTGCATCTTGCTGCTGGGAGTTGCAGAATGCATTTCCCAACAGGGATCTGATATGGCGCTATGTAAAACCGATTCCACATCTATTACAAGGTTTCCACCAAAATCTAAAAAAATTTCAAGATTTTCCGTCACATCGAATCTTGCGGCACATGTATGAAGCACTAAATATAGACAAAAATAAAAACTAATTACACAGTTTGCTTGTAAATCGCGAGACAAATGTTCTGATCCTATTTAATCTATGATTGGAAAATATTTACCATAAACAAACGAAAGTGCTACAGTAGTAAAATCTAAAAAGTTTTCATATCTAAACAAGACCCAACTCGTGTGGATAAAAAGGAAGAAATCTTCACATGCAGACCAAGTGACAATAAAGATAATAGTTCCAAAATTGCTCCTTCATCGCACCTTCCTTGCCATGTTGCGTACGCTCCACCTTAACGCCAAATACTCCACATGGAAAGTCCCTTCCAACAGTTTTTTTTTTTTAAAAAAAAAACTTAAAACAATGAGTTTTCCAAGTGACTAAAAAAAGTTGAGAGTATACTTGTTGGTTTCCTCCAACTGTTTTCAAAATCTCGTTTCTAAAAGATAAAAGGTATTTTTCCACCGAGAATTCTGAACTTTTTTATACTTATATTTACAATCAGGAATCGTGTCCTATTTCCTATTCTTTTTCGTATTCTTTTGCCTTAGATTGGCGCGATGGATACATGCGCATATTATCTATGCAATAGGATTAATTTTTCCAAGTGCTAAAAGATTATGAGGTGGGGTTAGAGTTGTTGGAGATGTTTTTTTTTTCAATCCTGCCAAACATCATGGACTGAGATATTGTGTTTTGGGAACTTTTAGAGATGTTCTCAGGATTTGGATCTTTTTTTACTAGAAACACTCATTCCTTCTAGATTTTTTTCCAATTTTAATCTTCTTTTAATATCTCTTTTAAAAATAGCCCCACTTATTTTTTTTGTTTTTATTTTTAACCCTTTTGTTGCTCCAGCGCACCTAGCATGCAAAATCATGCTGCCATGCTACATGGGTTAGCATGGCAAAACCTTCTACGTAGAAATTCTTATCACGCCACTTTCATTAACATGACAATCTTGTTTTGTCGCGACAATTTCTAGTACACGATTAATATGTTGCTGAAACTTTATATTATTTTTTTTAGTATTTTGGCAACCTTAAACGTAGAAATTCAAAACTATAAAGTCGTAGATTTCATCAAGAGATATAACATTCATAAAAAAATATCTCTTCATTTGATATTATACAAGAAAAACTATGCTAAAACTTTGTATTATTTTTTCAAACATCTTAACAACCTCAAACAAAAAAACTCAAATCTAAAAAAATTTGTAGATCTTATTAAAAATAATTACCGCTAGTATCTACTATAACAACAGTGCGGTTCACATGAAAACCAGTCAAAAATCAATCCAGGCCAGCCGTGGAAGAAACTTTCAAGTGTAAATGCCTATCTTTGTCCATCAGTTATCAACATTGTCCCATTGACTCTACACAGGCGTCAACTTTGTTAGGGGTGTTTGGTTCCAACTCCTAAAATTTAGTCTCTATATATTACATTATTTATTTAGACACGAATTTACAGTATTAAATATAGATTAATTATAAAACTAATTACACACATTTATTTAGACTAATTTACGAATTTGAGAAATTTACTATATGTTTGGAAGGCAGGAATGCAAAATAAAGAAATAGAAAAAACATGGGAACAGAATAGAGAAAAAGGTAAAATAAAACTATAGGATTTCAAAACACAGTCATAGAAACTTTTGGGGTGTTTAAGAGTCTGGAAAACATATGAATGTAACATGTGACCAAGAAGCGAAGTTCCAGGCTTAGAACTTGATGAACAAAACATTGTAGGAAATTTTCCTTTGAGTTTCCTTAGATGTATTTTTTCCTGTATTTTGTGAAGCTAGGATAGCCTTTTTCTCTGTAAAAGAAATACAGATTTCCTTTATTTCAAACAGCAAGTTAAGAAAACTTTCCTAAAAAAATCTATTCCTTTAATTTTCCTTTGGAAACCTTCAATTCCAAATAAGGCCTTAATTGTGGTCAGCTCTAGTGGACTGAACGAGTGTTCCTTGAAGGCATCTGAAGGAGACTCTTGCCTAACTGTACCATATATATTTGGAATTAAGTATATACAACATGCATGAGGTACCGAAACATTATTGGACCTATTATCTTTATTTCATTTGGCATGCATCTGCAGATTTTCTGTCTCTTCGTGTGTTCAAAATGAAAAACATTATTATTGGGAAAGAAGTAGAAAGAAACAATTTAGGCTGTGGAGTCAAGTCAAAGTCGTAGGATTATTTGGCAAGAAGTACTCCATCAGATGCCGGTAATTGGGTCCGTACAAGACAAGGAATAGGTCATAGCCCGTGGGCCGTGGCCCCTTGTCAACCGTGGAAGAAAGCCCCTAGTTGGACTTGGACAGAAAATCTTGAACGATAATCAGGCTTGTTTAATTTGCGAAGAGAAAAAGTTTCGAGATATCGTAGCACATATATAACTATAGTAATTAGTATTTAATTATAAACTAATTAGATTTAAAATATTTATATCATAAAATACATATAATTTATACTTTAATTTATGTTTAATACTATATACATGTGTTCAAACATTAGATGTGATGAGACAAAAAGTTTTTAAGTGAAAAATATACTGGGCAAGTTTGGCAAATGACGGCAACATGACGCGCCTCCGTCATGCAACAAGAACATCTCGTTCAACTCACTAATTTAACGGATCGGAACGACTTCCATTTTATCCTCAATGAGTTGAATAAACATTTGTGGACATATGAAATCAAGTCGTGGTTTGGTGACTTGGTCCACCAGGAGTAATCGAGCGTGCTTTTGTCCACGATGAGCCCATGAGGATCCACCATGTGTCAAGTCGTGGGTTTGAACTAAAGCGCGCGCCATATGATAAAGATTCATTAATTCACACCAAATCATAGTAGAAAGTATTGTTGACTGATTTATTATAAAAGAAAAATACTATTGAATAGCTAATAAATTTGGCTGATAATGTTAAGCGAAAAAAAGTACAGTACTACAGTGTGAGAAGCAGCAATAGCCTTGTTGGGAAAGTGCATCCCGACACGCGCAGAAGTTTTAAAAAAAAAAAGTAATCAGGCCTTGTTTAGTTCTCGAAAAATAGTTTAAAAAATTCAAGATTTCTCGTCACATCAAATCTTACAGCATATGCATTAAGCATTAAATATAGACGAAAACAAAAATTAATTACACAGTTGGCTGTAATTTACGAGATGAATCTTTTAAATCTAATTAGTTTATGATTAGACAATATTTATCAAATACAAACGAAAATGCTACAGTAGTCGAAACAAAAAAAATTGCCAACTGAACAAGGCCTCAGGCGCTGAGCAGTTTAACCCGAGAGGGCGAAGGTATAGCACGTTCAGCTAGAAACCATGATTTGGAAACAATGCTCACTTATTCAATCTCCATGAAACATTTTCCTTCTCTCTCCTCCTCAATATATCAAAAACTTTATTTCTATTGATGTGTGTGTGCATGAAACTCTAAAAAATCTACATTAAGACTGACCTTAGAGAAGCATTGGGTCTAAGGCCTTGTTTACTTCCACCTAAAATCCAAAAATTTTCATGATTTTCCGTCACATCGAATCTTTAGACATACGCATTGAGTATTAAATATAGATGAAAATAAAAACTAATTGCATAGTTTGGTCGAAATTTACGAGATGAATCTTTTGAACCTAGTTAGTTCATGGTTGGACAATAATTACCACAAACAAATGAAAGTGCTATAGTGTCGCGAAATTTTTTCCTTCACCAACTAAACACGGTCTAAGTCGTCTTTGCCCCCCATTCCCCCAACAAGCATGTATGAGTGTGCACGTGTGAACAGACATTAAGGCCAGTCTAAGTGGAGATTTGATGTTATAGTTTTAATGTTTCTATATTTTAGAAACAATGTAAAAAGGTTTTATTTCTATAAAATTTTCTTTACTTTTATGAAACTTTTATTATCTCTCTTTATTAGTATGGTGTTATATTAGTATAATTAAGATCTATAAGAACAAAGATGACTCTACAGCCTATATGTAGCCTGGCTCTAGAGCCTATATGCAGCTAGAGCACGTGTGCATGTGAACCACTCGTCGTCGGGAACAATCACGCTATAAACCGTTTTTTTTATTCGCGAAACAACGAGCCCGCGACCAAACTTTGTACTCTCTCGTTCCATAATAAATAACGTATTCTTTTTATTTCTATAATTTATGTTTGACCGCTCGTCTCATTCAAAAAAAATTAGTAAATATTATTTATTTTTTTAACTCATTTTATTGTTAGATATATATTTGTAATAATTAATTTATTTTATTATTTGTATAAAAAATTTAAATAAAACGAATAGTTAAACATAAATTGTACTAGTCAAAAATATATATTTATTTGTGGGATGAACTCGTTTATGACTCGTCAGTCAACCATGACTGCACACTTGCCTTGCCCCTGACCCCTGACCCTGAGTAATGCCAATGGAGTGGAGACTTCCAACTGCGGCCAGGAGGAAGCCAAGCCAGTGCCCACTACGCCGTGGGTCCGTGGCGATGTGTAAACAAGGCGCTCCTCCTCTGCCGCTGCCGATGCTCGCCGGCCGCTATACCATCATCATCCTTGTCTTCGCTTTCCTGCTGCCGGCGCCCCTGGCCGTGGAGATCCCGCCTTCTGATTGCGACGGCAACAAGTACGCGGCCAACAGCACGTTCCAGGCGAACCTGAACCTTCTCGCGGCAGCGCTCCCCGTCAACGCCTCCGTCTCGCCGGCGGGCTTCGCAACCCTTGGCTTTGGCACGGCGCCCGCCCAGGCCAACGGTCTGGCGCTTTGCCGCGGCGACACCAACGCGTCCACCTGCGCCGCCTGTGTCGCGGCGGCGTTCCAGGACGCGCAGCAGCTCTGCCCGCTGTACATGGGCGCCACCGTGTACCGTGGCGCCTGCGTCCTCCGCTTCGCCAACTGGCAGTTCCTCGATTTCCTCAAAGAGGGCCAGTGGCTTGTGTCGGAATTCTTGTATGATCTATTCACCTCAAATTTTCAATTTTTTCCCCACACATCAATTGCTTCTAGTTTGGTTTGGGATAAACGGCTTACGAATTTTGCGACTTGTGACAAGTCCTTCGATTGGTACGTCCTTGGAGAGCGTCAACGCCTCGGATGCCTGGTTCAGCGCCGCCGTCACGGGGATCTTCAGGGCTCTAGTCGACCGCGCGGTGGCGACGAGCAACGCGACGAGGAAGTACTTCGCCACGGGCGAGATGGACTTCGACCCCAAGCTCTACGGACTTGCGCAGTGCGTGCCGGATCTCACGCTGGCGCAGTGCCGGGAGTGCCTCCAGGACCTCGTGACGATAGTGACGACGCAGTATTTGAGCGGGCGGCCGCCCTCGATTAACGCTTTCGTGGTGTGGTGCTCCCTGATATACAGCGTGTCGCCGGTCTACGACGGCCGGGCGATGTTGCAGCTTGCCGCGCCGCCGGTACCACCACCGTCGGCCACCTTCACGTCCCCCTCTTCAGGTCCGGAGCAAATAGGATCCTCAATTCTTGTTATCCTGAACATTTCTTTGAGTCATCACGTTAATTCTCACGTACGCGAATTCATCAAATCATGGCTCCTGACTTCGTCATAAATGTTGTGAGTTCGAAGTTATATACTACTTAAACTTATGTTTGGCAGTTGGCACATGCAGGGAAGAAAAGAAGTGCAGCTGGAATCTCTGCAGGCGTAGCCTGTTCCATTGCGTTCATGTTGATTATTTCAGTTATTTGTTTCCTTCGATTCCAGAGGAGAATTAACTCGACAGAGAACGATCACCGTGAGTAACAATGTGGTATTTTAATTCACTGTTTACAGTGTTTCCATGAGCTTGAATGTACTATTTCCTTAATAAATTCTTGTCATATGACGCCCTAACAGCACTGAAGAAGATAGGGAGAGCACAATGCACGATCTTTGATTTGCCAACATTGCTAGAGGCCACTGAACACTTCTCAGAGAATAATAAGCTAGGAGAAGGTGGTTTTGGTACAGTATACAAGGTAAGTAAACGAGCGAGGACACATGAGGGAAAGAGAATGTAATAATATCACACTTCTCTGAAAGATAATTTATTTGTTTCAGGGGGTCCTTTCTGATGGGCAGGAGATAGCAGTCAAGACGCTCTTAGGAAGAACCGGGGAAGGGTTGCAACAACTACACAATGAAGTGCTGGTACTGGCAGAGCTTCAGCACAAGAACCTTGTTAGGTTACATGGGTTTTGCTTGCATCAGAGTGACACACTGCTGGTTTATGAATACATCAAGAATGGGAGCCTCGACAACTTTCTATTTGGTATTTTCTTCTTCATTCACCTCTTTAGTCGCATAACCAGAATTCTCTGGTTTAGAAAATGTAAACTGCACTGTTGCTTTTCATGAATCCTAGGAAATTTTT
>Ga0182004_10003223_pt1 | contig 12945 bp, 10 predicted proteins | sample Sormic07211540_1_FD_120479 | JGI IMG/M metagenome (GOLD analysis project Ga0182004, IMG submission 120479) | Endophyte microbial communities from Sorghum bicolor roots, Mead, Nebraska, USA - 072115-40_1 MetaG | ecosystem: Host-associated > Plants > Roots > Unclassified | place: USA: Nebraska... | reverse complement strand
TCGACTCGTACGCCCGTCGTCCCCGGCGGCGATCCGGCCGGCACCGGAACCCTAGGGTTCCGACGAAGCAGGTAGCTGACCGTCCCTCGTGCGGGGTCCTCTGTTCCCTCTTCTCTGCTCTTTCTGTTGGATCAGGATTCGGGACGGGCGGTGCGTGCATCCGCGCTCGGCCCGCCTGCTCGAGATCGTAGACCTAGGTGCGGTGGATTAGATCTCTGAGATTGGAGGTGCGTGGCCTCCTGGAAAGCTTGGGGGAGCCGTTCCTCTGCCCGGATTTTGTCTTCTACCCGCTGCCGAGATCCTGATTTCATGTGCTTATATCATGGTCTGATAGCTGTGCGTATGTCAGACGCTTACTAGCAACTCATTCTTATTGTAATGTAGTTTTCTATCCATTGTTTTGGCTGGGTGGTTTAGCTATCCAAGTAGCTGCTAACATGACGTGGGCAGCGCTATCTGTGCCAACATTTAAGTGATATAATGATGTTGCGTCTAGATAATCCTATTTTATTATACTAGCAACCAGGTTATTGTACTCAGTATCCAGTTGGTTGTGTTTAACATGTTGCCATGATGTTGCATCTGGCAAATCCAATAAGATGATGGGTATGGTCGTAGTCTTATGTAGTCTCATATGATTAAGATGTTCTCAACATATTACACAATCAGTCTGTGATTACACTCCCTGTGAATGGATCAGTTTATGTACTACCATAATGGTTTGGAGTACATGAAACTATGAAAGGAACTCCTGCAAATGCGTCTGGTCTATGTTACCATCCATAAATTTTCTTTCGCACAGGACGTTTTTCTGGAAAGATAACTCAAGCTTCCTGTAGTTCATTTATGTGCTTATGCACATAATGTAATGGGAACTCAGGCATTTACATATGAGATATTTTTGAACTACCTAGTTGTACCTTTGCTTGCTCGTCATGGCAACACCCATTTTTGATGCGCAAAATGTGTTATGAGCAATACAATTGTCAAGTAGCACTTTTTGCCACAGTTTTTCTACGTCACTTTATTAGGTTGATAATACAAATTCTGATGTAGATATGCGGCATATGCCTCAGTGACAGACATTTTGTGCAGTGCATGGGAATCTTTAGATGCAACTCGCCAACTCCAATATTATAGATGTCAATGGTCTTTATATATATCTGTGGTATTTGCCAACAATGATCTTTATATGTATCTGCAATATTATACATCCATTTACATAGACTCCATGTGTTTAAGATAATTGTGACCTTAATGTCATCTTATGATGGTCAGCTTCTTAAGTACTTGTTCTCCAAGAGTTCGTCACGAGTAACCAGTGCAATTCGTCTGGTGAATGCAAAGCTTTCTTACTTATACTTGACTCAGCATTAATTGTGGGTTCCTGTACAGGAATGATGAGTCATCAGCAGCAAATTGCCCCTCCTAGTAGGGGTTCTGTGAATGGATTCCCCCATCGGAAGCTGGATAGGGAGGGTAGTGGAAGGCATGAAAGTAAAATAAATTTGGTGAGGTCATCGTCTGGTGGTTTTACCAACTCAGGTAAACATCACACCTTACATTAAATGGTTTCATACTTCAACATTTATGACCTATTGTTGATAATGTTTTCTGTTACTAAGAAATGGGCTATTGTTGATAATGTTTTCTGTTGATAAGAAAATGGCATCAAACTAGGGCATGGAAGCCATTCGAGGGACCGGCTAATCTATGTTCTAACACAACTTATTGGGCATCATGTGGACGTGCATGTGAAAAATGGGTCTATAATCTCTGGAATTTTCCATGCAACAAACTCTGACAAAGACTTTGGTACACCTCTCTTTCTTTTCTCAGTTCCTGAGATAGCTTTTAAGAATCCTTAACAGTTTTCTATTTGAGCACAGTTTTCCTGAATTATATTGTCATATTCCTTCAATACTAACTTCAAGATTCTCCTACAGGAGTAGTCTTAAAAATGGCTCAGGTCATAAAGGATGGTTCTGCCAGAGGACAAAGATATTCTGATGATGTTGTAAAGAAACCTGAGACTATGATAATACCAGCAAGGGAGCTTGTACAAGTCTTCGCCAAGGTTTCTTTCTCCATTCTCATTTTTCTTGTCTATGGTTCACAAATTTTTGTTTGTTATTCCTTCCCTAATTATTAGTTTGTTTGATTTATGTGGGGGTACTTCTGATGTGTTTATGGATTGAATTGACAAGGTGTTGTGAATTATTATACCTTTTCTATGCCATTAATTTAATTATGTAGTGACTATCCAATATGGATTTTCAGGATGTAGCACTTGGCGGTGACGAGCTGGCAAAAGGTCCTGGCCATGACAAAAGGAAGGACTTGCTGATTGATTCTGCTATTTCCCGCTCTCATTATCTTGAAGAGAGGGAACTTGAGCGCTGGGCACCAGATGAAGGAGATTCAGAGTGTATTGAACTGGAGAAGTATGACAGAAAGGGAAATAGGTATTTGATGTACTGAAGCAATATAAGTTTTTTCCCTCTCCCTTCAACTGCAACAACCAACCACCTTACTACCTTAGTCATTGATATGTACTCCATACCCGTAAAGAAAATTGTTTTGGACAAGGTTTGGGTCAAACATTGGGAATATAAATCATGACTTCTAAGTTGTTGAGTTTGGAAATGTGAAAACCATATGAATAGATTTTTCTTGAAAAATGCTTTCATAAAAATATATATACCACTTTTCCACTTTTTGATAAATATTTTTATAAAAACAAGAAGTCAAAGCTAGGCTTTGGAGACCATGTCGTTGTCCTAAACGACATTCTTTACGGGTATGGAGGGAGTATGGTCGTTGGATACTTGGATAAGCAATCATCTCTGCCTATCAGCTTCTGTTAATTGTTTCATACTCATACATTGTATAATTTAGTTCCATATAACAGAACAGCAAAAAGTGGACTATGTAGATGATAATGTTGAACAGCAATATGTGATTTCGTCAGTGTAGGCACCTTTTGTTTGTAGTGATGTCCTAATCCTAGTGCTTGCATCGATGAAATACTGCTGGAACATCTCTGACATTATTTGCTTTGGTTGTACAAGGCTGCATGATAATTATTAATTCATACATTTGCAGGAGCTGGGATCAGTTTGAAACCAATGCAGCTTTGTTTGGGGTAAAGAGTACTTTCAATGAAGAAATTTATACCACAAAGCTTGAGAGAGGTCCTCATATGAGAGAGCTTGAAAAGCATGCTTTGAAAATAGCTAGAGAAATAGAGGGAGAAGATACCAAAGATACTCATCTTGCAGAGGTAAGCCTAGGCTCACATTTCTGTTTTTGGTCTCAACGTTGCAAGTATAGTGAAGACTGAAGTGCATAAAAATATAGTATACAGGCACATTCTTAGTTTAAAGATCTGAAGTATTGAGATTATGTTTGCAGGAGAGAGGCTTATTCCTGGGTGATGACTTGGACCATGATGAAGAGATAAAATATTCAGCAGTACGTAGAGACTCCGATAACAGCAAGTACAAGCCACCATTTGCTAAAATTCCAAGCAGTACATGCCATGTTGATTCGTTTAACAGGACAGTCAATATTGATCCCAAGGATTCACTGGCATGTTCATCAAAAATGGTACAGAAGTGTAACTTTTTCAATACTAATGTTGTTAATTAAGTACTCCATAAAGTCTTCCAAGATATACTTTGACCATTAACTTATCTTCCTTACAATATGTATCAATTACTACAAAGCCAGTGTTTATTACAACATTTGTGAAATGAGAATCTATTGAGGCATCTTTGTGCACAGAACATACATATATTTTGTAATAATTGATGGTCAAAGTACACTATATTTTGACATTCGGGAAGTACTGTTTTTTAGGTGTTAGGCAGTCTCTACTGTGGAACTTTGCTGGTTAATTTATTTTTTGCTGTAAGTATGACTTAATACATTCACAAAAACATGGAAGGAAGAGTATAAGGTCTTGCTTTTTACATGTTTCATTTATCTTGAAGAAGCCTTGGGGAGTGTTTGCCTTTTATCAACAATATTTCCAATCTATTCTATGAGAACCTTACAAGTCAAATTACATTTTTGTTTAAGAGCCTTTTGTTTTCAGAGAATAGTTATTCTATGATCTGATTGACACAGTATATTCATAACAATAGCTATGCTAATGCAATATTTCGAAGCATGACATCTGCACATTTCTTAGTTTGTTTCTTTGATGTTCAGGATGAAGAATCATCATCCCACATATTTGATGATACCGATGCATCTGCCACTATCCAAACCAATAGCGTTAGCCAACCAACATCTGATTACCTATCAGATAGACCCTTGTCCAATGATGAAAACAGGTACAAAGTCCTCTTCACCTGGGTTGTTCAGTCTTCAATTATGGGCATATAAGTTAATGTAAGATCTGTATATAATAGTAGCTGATTTCAAGGCGGTCCCAATGGTCTCATGTTACTTCCCATGATAAGGTTTCTATTTCTTCACCTGTAGCTAAACTCAATCTAGCCAACCGCATGCCGATTTGGCTTTAGTTAATCTGAGCTCAAGCTCTATTTTCATTAGTGCTCTGCTTTCAAATGAAAGTCTACCTCACGTACATCCAAGCTGGTTTAAGACCTTGGCATGTTCATACCCAACCCCTTGCTAATTTATCAGCATGATTATTTGGTGATTGTTAATCCTCCAGGAGACCACCAGGTTTATACTTGTCATTTGATTTGAAGAAGGATAACATATTGTAGAACACTTCAAAGCTAGCCTTTCCACGAAAATAGTTCGATTGTATGCTAATAACTAACCCCAGGTTGGGTACCAAGTTTCCACCTTTATAATACATAGCTGCTATGCTATTAGTCTAACCAATTGGTCCAAGGCCTGTTGCTCGTTGTGTCCACTCTGATTTTTGGAGTCATGGTTTTCAATTGCGCTAGCCTCTTTTGAAGCTTTTTCTATTGTATCACTTATATTAACCTTTGCAATCCTAATGATAGTTTATTGATTTATGCTAACATTAAAAAGTACGCTCTTCTGGGCTGGCAGCTGGTATTCCTTGTGGTAGTTGAAACTGTACTTACTGAATGATAAACAACTGCACAGCAGATGTGTCGTCTGCTTAGCCCATGCAAAGCGTGAACTTCAATGAAACTGTGTTGAAGCATGTTTTGTAATTTGTATGTGATGTAAGTAGTATCCAAACCTGCATTTTCTTAGATTTACATATGTTCTCACTGTTGGGGATGGGAGTACGCAACCTCATGTAATAAGAAACATTAAATGGGAAATAGAACAGAACGGGGTATTTTTGAAACTTGGAAAGTGCTGGCTCATTTACCAATGTCAAGTTACATACATTGATGGGGAACAAACATATTTTTGGCCTTACTAATTAGCATGGACACCACCGCCTACATAATGCTGTACATCTATGAATTCTAGCTTGCTATGCTAACTAACTTTGGCTTCAAAGTTTAGACAAAATTTGGAACTCTAGAGAACACTAGAGTACTTACATTGGCAGCTTCAGGAAGTAGACTAACCAAGCAAAGTCCTCTCTAATCATTTCCTCGAAACACCAATTAACGCTATCAGCATAAACATCTCCAGTTGACCTGTTATTTTAATGACCATTTATGATAACCCTGAAAACTTCCATGGTCTCAGCTAGCGTAGTATATAGCATTATACAGATTCTGTGTAAGTGTAAATGTTGTTCGGCATTAAACTGCTATGCTGATTGTACATATTCCTTTCCTTGATCCTGTGTATCAGTAGGCACGGTTTCTGAACCGAAAATTCTACTAGTACTTTCAAAATTAGATGGTGTCCATGCGTTTTGAAGATTCCAACTTAATAACTTTCGACCAACAGTTAGACTAACTGTAAATGAGCTAAATCAAATCGCTCCTAAACTGGTGTACTCCAGTGTTTACTGGTTGAACTTGACATGTTTTCGAAGTAGATCGCTAGTAACATGTTAGAACAGATGACAGCATAATTGATGCACAAAGCAAATTTGACATATTGTTGTGCACCTTAGGTTGGACAGAAAGCTGAGCAAAGAGAGTAATGAAAAAATGGATAACAGGAAGTTGCAACCTGAGAGTAATGTAAGTTTATGTTACTTTGTTAAATATAATCGTTAAAGAAATTCATCTCACACCTGAATTGAACTTATTTTCTCTTTATTTAACAGTTATCTGATGGTGCCAGACCTCTTATTTCTGAAGGTGAGTAGTAAATTTATTTAAGCATCAATTGGAAATTTCATGTACTTGTAGACTTGGTGACTCATTTTCCATTTATCTTGATCATTTGGATGTATGTCAGCTCTCCTTTTCTTTGTGTGTAAGCATTGTTTCTTGGATCATTGTTGTTGTTTTGTCCTCTTTGCTATTTATCAATTGTATGAAGATAAGATTCTAAATTGATGGTTTCATTACCTACATTACATTTATGGATTGTTCCTGTGCCATGTGTGTGTGTTTTACATGCACCATTACATTTATTGATTTTTTTTAAACTTCACGACATGTTGGATCAACTGTATCTAATCTTATGGGGGTACCATTTCCCCTGGGCTCCGACCAATTTCCCTATTATTACGTTTCGTGCGTGTGTGTGCGTGCGCGCACATGTGTATTTCCTTTGCTTTGAGCTTATTTATAGCTGCATCTTGATTCATTTGATTAAATTGCTCTGGACCTTCCTGTTGTTTTGGCTCTACTAAATTGTAACAGTTCAATAGCATAATATGTGATGCTATGCTACTCCTGCAGGCTTGGATGGGCGACCCTCAAGTTCACATGCATATGAACCCTCATCTTCTGGTCAAGCATTCAAATCTCGAGAAACACCTGATTTGACAGTATCTGTCAAACATCCTTCTGCGACGGAACCTGTGACTTCCTCTCAAAGACCTGGCAGTTCAACATCGTCAACATCAGAGCGCATTGCTGCAAACTCAGCCGCGAGTGCTCCTGGCTTGTCACCAAGCTCTTCAATAGGATCCCTTACCTCTGAAAAATCAACTTTGAACCCTAATGCTAAGGTCTGTCGGACATAAAGTTGTCTATGTTCTTCTTTGATCACTTCTCCTGATGAATCTGCTAATACCAAATCTTAAGTTAATCTACACAACTTTTATGTATTTAATATCAAACTTAGATAAGTTTTATTGGTAGGAACCTAAATGGTTTGTATCTGTGATGTGTGATAAGAGGAACCTAAGCTATGAACATCTGTCTATTTAGCTGTTTTTGCAATTTATCAAAAGTGATAGTTGTTTTTTCAATCAGGAATTCAAGCTAAATCCTAATGCCAAGAGTTTCACTCCATCAGCATCTCTAAGGCCACCACACCCTACATCATCTGATGCATCGTATTACTATCCTAATAACATGCCGGCGGCACCACTTGGACCTGGTTTGCCAGTGGGCATGGGGGTGAGCCTTTGTATCTCTGTTTCTTTTCGTGTTTGTTCTTTGAAAGCTTATATGAAATAATAGGTGGAACATGATTTCAGACTGAATGCAGATGGTCAAATACTGGTCTCAGATGAATAAGTTAGTTTTCTCAGTACACATCACTGATGAGAGCACTAGTTTGCCGACAAAAATAATTGTCATTAAGAACCAGTTACCTGCTTGTCAGGCACCTTATGTCATAGTAATTCTTATTGTTGTTTTTTAACATAATTGTTATTGTTTTAGCCCCATCAATCAACTCTCCAATATGACATTTCTGAACTGGTCTCTCTGGTTTCCTGAATTGTTTACGATATTAAGTAGAACTTGAAAGTTTACTGAGCAGTAGTAATATTGGTAAGATCATGATTTTGCAGACAAATATCTTCCCTGAAACGAGTAAACTTTCATCTCTTGTTTTTTTCTGAAAGGATCTCTCATAATATGTTTGTACTCCAAATTATAAGACGTTTTGACTTTTCTAGATTCATTACTTTAACTGTATATCTAAACATAGTGTATATTTAACTGTATAGCAAAATCTATGTATCTAGAGCCAAAACCTCTTATAATTTGGAACGGAGGGAGTACTATTTAATTTTATTGAGCATTATTAATGAAGTGTAAACTGTTTTGAGCAATAAGTTATAGTGACTCCATTTACATAAATTAAATTGCAGTTCCCACCGGCATATGGTGCCCAGCCTGTCATGTATAATACTCAACCTGGAGCATCACCGCAGGGTTACATGCATCCTGCTGGTCCACAGGTGAGAAAAGCTTTACCTGTAGTGAAGTTAACTTCGCAATTTTCACTTTTCAGTTTATCCCTGGATATCATGTCTAAGTGATTTGTTTATCTGAAGGACTACTATGTTTGTTTGAGGTCCCCCCCTCCCTCAGAATGGCCCCTTTAATTCTCGTGGGTTTATCCATCTATATGATACTGGGTTCTTATGTATGACTGCCCAGATAAATTTGATTTCAAATATACTATTGTGAATGGCTGCATTTTTAAGTTTTACTACATTCCAAATTGTAAGCGTTTTGGCTTTTCTAGATACATAGCTTGTGCTATGCACTTAGGTATACACTATGTCTAGATACATAGTAAAAGCAATGTGTCTAGAAAAGCCAAAAGTTCTTATAATTTGGAATGGAGGAAGTAGCATTTAGTGTTATTAACTTCTTTATTTGAGTAATACAACTTTATCCTTTGCAATGTTTTTTTTTCTGTTATCTCTTTAATATTTTGATTCACAAATCACAATGCATTGCGATCAAGCAGGTTCACATATTTAATTTATTTGAGCACTTCAATCTAAATTGAAACTTGCTGGTGAACTGTTTTCTTTGTATGTGCAGTATGGGCAACAGATGATGATGGGGGGGCAGACTCGTCCTGTTTATTATTATGCGCCTGTAAGTTTAAAAAAATGACTGTTTTATATGCCTTTGTACATACCATGACATTGGACTAGCAATCAGAGCACTAGTCAGATACTTTTTCTTGATTTTGTTTGAAATATGTTTTGCAGGAGATGCAACAATACAGAGGAAGAAACTTCTAGATATACTATTTTGAACTGCTGCTAGATGAAAGCTGCAGCAATCCCCACAAGTGGGACTATGACCAGGCAAAAACCGCTATTAGAATGGAAAGAACTGGTGATGACCTCCCTGACTTTGTGTTGCTCGGATTGCTTGGACAAAAAGCCCCACCGACTTTGTGTTGCTCGGATTGCCTGGTCAAAGCTCTTCATTTTTCTGTCAGTGTTGCTCCGAAGCAGGTTGACTGGAATTTCTTATTATTTTTGTCAGACTATTGATGTTGTAAATTAAATTGCGGGTCATCTGTTCGACCCAGAAATGACATTCATAAATGTGTGAGAGTGCCCCATGTAACATTTATGTGTTCCTTAACGCTTGTTCTGATGTAAGATTTGAATGAATTCTCAGAGCTGAAATGGATTAAATTGCTGACCTATCCGCTCGTTTGAACTCAGCTGGTCTGGTAATCCTTGAGATAACGGAGAATCTCACAAGCGTAGTCTTGCTAATGGGGAGGGGTTTGATGGTTTTTTTTGGGGCAGGTTCTCACATGGGGTATCGATGGGTAGGGATTGGTTTTCCTGCTTCGTGGGTTGGGTTTAAATGAAAGCATGGAGCAATTTCTGTGTCCTTCACTCTGAGTCATTTACCTATGTGCCATTATAAAGATTGGAATTGCCTAAAAGCCATTAAAAAGTTTGGGAACATAGTGGAAATCATAACTTTTGTGAAAATTCATGCAATTCACGGCAAAAAAGTTGTTTAAATTCACTAAAAATATCACACATGTAGATGATGATAATCACAATGTTGTAAAATATCTTGTCCAAAATTGAATTTGTTTATGAGATATAAAAATAAAAAATTTTAACAAATCATGTGGACAATTTTGGCTTGAAATTTATTATGTTTATATCTCATAAACGAATTCGAGTTTGGATAAGATATTTTACAAAGTTATGTATCATTATATCATCTACATGTGTTATTTTTTTGGTAAATTTGGACGACTCTTTTACCGTGGTTTGCATGGGTTTTCACGAAGGTTGCGGTTTCCATCATATACGTTCAAAGTGCTTACGTTTAACTAGCTGGAACTTTTTTTGTCGTCCACTACATCATTCCGTCGACATTTGCTAATAGTGTCAAATGGAGCTGTGAAAAGAGACTTGCCTTCATGCTTAGAGTACCTTGAAAGTTGTCTTTTCCTCCCGTGACACTTCCTGATTCTTAGGCTTTCGCATTATCTGACAGTGCCAACTTGGGGCTTAATTAGCCACTAATTGGAAGTGCAAATGGCCCTGACCCTCTAATGAAAGTTGTAGAGCTTGGGAAGAATGGCAACTTTGTTGCAGGGGCCAAGACTGTATCAAAGGTGGCGTTTGGATAGCCCATTGGAATAGGTTTGGGATATAAAGATGGATAGAGTTGAGGTGGGTTAAGGATAAGTTCAACAGTTTTTTTCCTTTTCCCTTGTTTGGTCCTTCTAATTTTGGGTTATGGAAATGGTGGCCCCAACATATTGAATGAATAAAAAACTAGAGAGTCTACCGCCTCCGTCATGTATGATATTTGACTGAATGGCGTTGACGTCAAAAAAGTTCTGGCCAATGGCACTTGTTACTGTTCAAGCTTTTTAGTGGCTTATAGGCAACTGCAATTTATAATAGCACATAGATAACATAGTATAAAAGCATGTCTATAACTATATGGCTGCAACATTTCCACAAATAGCATGTCTAGCCCGGATTGTGGAGTAGATCCCAAAAATGAATTGAAACGTAGGATGATCATTGGATAAATCTCCAAGCCTCTAGGTCTCATACGAGTTAGAGTAACATGTGTCCAGTTATGAGGACGAGCGCTAGCTTGGTTGGCTTGCTTTCATAGTGTGTGAGCAGCCGGGCGCAGTTCGATCCCTAGGATCGATGTGTTTCCTCTCGGAGTTTTCCCCTATAAAAAACACAGGTGTCTTGTACGAATTTGCCGTCACTGTGTTCTTATAGCCTTAGATATAGGTTGTAGGTCTAGCTTACGCACTAAGGGTGTGAGTATGTTAGGGCGTGTGTGTGGTGTGAGTTGGTGCATAAGTTCAGATACTACAACTTGTAATCAAAGGTTGAGGCAATAAAAAAACATATGTCTAGTTATAATATGAAGTCAATTCCAAGATGAATTGGAATGTATAATACAAATGTTGAATAAATTTCGACCGCACAAGTTGTACATCCTATTACAATGCATGAACATGTGGGTAAAGTTTATTTTGCCCTTGAGGGCAATGTGCCCTCACTCTTCTACCCATTAGATTCACATTAAGAAGTGTGCAAACACATGTCTCAATGCAAAAGATATGTGTTTGCACACTTCTCAATGAGAATTCAATCGGTGAGAGAGTGGGGGCATGTGCCCTTAAGAGCAAAATACTGCCTATAACAAAATAATATATAATGCATGTACATGTTGGCTACTATGACAAAATAATATAAGTGTAGTGTTGTTGCTTGAAAGAGCACAATTATTCCTCTACAGAAAGGAAGTGCATGACATTGTCTTATTTAGGTTTTCCTATGTTTTCAATCCTTTAACATCAGGATTCGGACACTTGTGAGTGGAAGATGAATTCTAGAAATGTCATGATAATATCTCTGCACATAATATAAGTGCTCGTAAGTTGTAACTAAGAATACATATATCACTTACAATAACACAATGACATCAATGCAACAGAGTTAATGATGATTCATAAGAATTCGTTCATTAAGTTTTGATTATTTTAACATTTTATGAGGCTCATCTATTCTCTCTTTAATACATTTTTTAAAATGCAACCGACAAGAGTTTGTCAAGCATATATTAATAATAAAGAAGCAACAAATTTCAACAACCAAAATACAACAAAAACAATCCAACTACAAAGTACCCAAAAGATAAAGGTGAAAGCAAGAAAACCATCACAAAAAGCACGAGCAAAGAACCACTCTAGCAAAACAAGCATGGAGGACATATGGGTTCCACGTAGGTCGTAAATATGCTTCTAGGGAGAAAAATAACATCCACTGATGCTGACAGCACCGAACCGGAAACCTGGTCAATGTTTTTTCAATTCAAACATTGGAGAAAAGGACCGCATTGACAATACCTCCAACAAAGGACATGATATCAAAGACGTTACCATTGCTCACACACACACAACCTGTTAATTTTTCCATCAAAGTATACTACTTCCAAAAGAATGCTAAATTCCAGATGATGCACCAGACCTCTGTAGGCACCAGCTGCTAAGCAAATATTTTTGTTTTGTATTTACATATAGAGTTAATGAGCATCCTTACTTATGTGAGTGTCATATTTTTCAGTAGAGAAGGATGTGCCATTACAAGACTCTGCCACTCCTCAAAATCAATCTTCCCATCTTTCTTTGTATCTGCTTCTTCAAACGTCTGCCACAGTGGTTTAATTTATGCACTTTTAATTAGTATCTTAAAAAGGTTTTACATAATCATACGGACACTAACTTTTTTTTTTTGGCTTTTAGCATCTGTGCACTACAGAGAGATTTAATACCTTGTCAATGATGATTTCATTGACCTCATTTGAAAGGTTTAGATTTGATTCGGCAAATGTTACCTCCATCATTTGCTTCAGCTGTAACAAAACAAAGGCCTATGAGATTTGACCATTGTTTGTCGGAACAAAGGCTTTGTTTAGTTCCGAAAATTTTTTGGATTTCGGTACGGTAGTATTTTCGTTTTTATTTGACAAACATTGTCCAATCATGGACTAACTGATTTACAGGCAAACTGTGCAATTAGTTTTTATTTTTGTCTATATTTAATACTCCATGCATATGCCGCAAGATTCGATGTGACAGGGAGTCTTGAAATGATTTTGGTTTTTGGGGTGAACTAAACAAGGCCCTAGATGTCTT
>Ga0182004_10003222_pt1 | contig 12945 bp, 10 predicted proteins | sample Sormic07211540_1_FD_120479 | JGI IMG/M metagenome (GOLD analysis project Ga0182004, IMG submission 120479) | Endophyte microbial communities from Sorghum bicolor roots, Mead, Nebraska, USA - 072115-40_1 MetaG | ecosystem: Host-associated > Plants > Roots > Unclassified | place: USA: Nebraska... | reverse complement strand
TCTTGGAGTGAACTAAACAAGGCCTTGGAATGTTTATTTTTGAGACGGGGGAGGGAGAGGAGACGATATAGATGGTTGGGCGGCCGCGTAGGTACAAAGGAAGCGTGCGGGGGAGGAGATGGAGTGGACAGGCCTACCATGGCGAGGGTCGTCCTCACCCTCGACCTCGGCGCCGCGCCGGCCGGGGACCATGGCCATGCGCCTCGATCTCCTTCCTTGTTTGAGTTGCCTGCTCGATCTCTTCGGCTGATCCGTGCGTGCCTAGTCTGATCTGATCGATCTGCAGTTTGGTGATCCCTATACCAGCTACTACTACACACACGCATATGCACGCACGCCTAACCACGATGACGACGTACGTACGCCTTCGCTTCTTCATTTCATGTGCCCGTTGTAGCATGGAATGTACCAGCCATGCCAGCAGACTCTGCTCCATCTTTGCAGATCCGTGAAAACGGCAACGCATGCATGCACAGTGCATGAACCAAGGTCCAATGTCACAGTCACAGGGACATGGCTTGAGGTATATACTACTACTACTGTGTGTATCCTCACCTCACCTCATGTAAAAGTAATATATAAAACATGAATGCATTTTTGTAGCTTCTAGTACAAACCCTAGGCGCAGAATACACAATTTATTCTCTCTCGCACACACGCACAAGAGACAGGAGCATGCAGCATTGTCAATGAATGCATGTGTGTCGTTGTGGGTGCGGTCGTTAGAGAGGCACACACACAGAGAAAGAGGCCAGGGTGAAGCAGCTACAAAAGCAAACAAGCAGGCATGCAGGAAGGGAGGATGTAGAGGATCCGGGGCACGCGTGCTGCGGGCAGTGTCAGCAATAACGCAAGGAAGGGGCCCGCTGGCAATCATTCCCTTTGCCCAACCAACAAACGGAACGCCGCTCTGTCTCTTTCCTCTCCCATCGCTTTCTTCTTCGCCTCTCTCTCTCTCTCTCGTCGTCGTCTTCAACCCGCCCATGGGCCGCCCCGGCGCAGTGCGTGGGCTGCCTGCAGGCCGCAGCAGGCAGGGGCGACCTCACCTCCGGTACGTCCGGCCGGCCGGCCGGCACCGCAGCTAGCTAGCGCACAAAGAAAGCAGCTACTCATTCATGGCCGCCGCCCAAGGCACGCACGTGACGCTCATGCCGTCATGCCCCCGCAAAAACCTGTCCATCTCATCATCAGCACACCACGTACTGTACTACTACTCCTACTATCTTCATTCTCTTTTTTTTTACATGACGTCTACCACCTTCAATTTTTTTTACTTATAAAATATGTTTTATCTAAGTTAAACATTTCTCTCTTTGATCATCGATTTAGAAAGTTTATATTACATATAGACAACAAAAGATTCATGCATGTTTTTAGATTTACTATAAGAAATATGTTCATATATATATATATATATAAATAATGGTCAAAGTTAGAAATATTTTACCAAAATTAAAAAAAACAAATCTGACATGTAAAAAATGAAAGGAGTATTTGCTACAAAACCATGCCCTCTCCTCTCTCTCTAGCTTTAGTACTCTCTCTCTAGTCAGTACTAGTAATCACGGCTAAAGCTAGCTAGCCACCATCCAATTAACCACTTTACCGCTTTCTTTTCTTGCCCCCCTTCCATTCCTTTTGCCCATGTTTGCCTTTCACACAGCCACGACTTGGTTCTAGCCATGTGTACATATACTACGCAAAGGCATCTAGCTTTCCAAATGATGCATCTACATATCCATCAGGCATCACCTAATGACTTCTCCATTCCATCCATCTCATCTCTTTGTAGCTGGCCACACTCTCCTTGCTTTGCAATGGGAAATGAAAAGTCATCTTTGTTTCTCCTAAACTTTTTGCAACAATAATACTATTTTAGACAGTTGTCAAGACAATAATGCGCAGGTCAAAACACACGTGGCTGTCAAGCCCTGCTGTCCTAAGATAAATTACTTTAGACAGTTGTTCTAAATCAAACTATTTTAACTTTAACAAATCTCATAGCAAATATTACTAAAATATTTATGACACCAAATTAGTATACGAGATATTTTATAAAATATATATTTACAATGTACTTATTTTGTATTATATATAGATATTGTTACACCTTTCTATAAAGTTGGTCAAATTTAAGATAGTTTGATGGAGGTTAATTCTAAGAATTCATTTATTTTGGGATGACCATGACATGGCTTTAGCTCTTGACTACTAGAAGAAAGGAAACATGATGCATGGCATTCTAATGTGCTCACTGACACTGCACATATATATTTTAGCTCAAAATCATGTTTTTTTCCTACAAATTTACAGATTCTGTTCTTTTTAGTACTGAAACACACCACTAAACCATGACTGTTTGGCAGAGGATACCGTGAAAAAAGTTAGGAAAAAAAACGCTTTCTACAGATAAACAAGCTTCATTTAGACAGTCTCCGAGGAATAAACTTATTTTCTTTCACTTAGTTCCAGTCTGGTTTTATTAATTGTTACTAAGAAACACGAATTTCATCCATGCTATCCAAAAAAAACTACAAACGCATTAAAAGTTTGTTGCCAAAATTTACCAATATCTCACGTTTAGCTTGCCAAATATTTTTGTCTAACTTTTGGCAACTTTAGGTTGCAAAATCTTTGTCAAGCAGGCTGTAGTTTGGTCAGGATGTATAGATTGTAGCCAGCTTCCCCTACCTAGCTAGCTATACCTGATTGCCAAAAGTTTTGAAAATGGCCAATCCAATATTCTGTTTCTTTCATGAATTGCATCTGCATGCATGCACATCATCAGTTCTGAATAGCAAGTGAAGTGGGAACGAGCGACGACGACACATGCATGTAGCTATAGCCAGGAGTGCGGTGTTTTGTGAGTTACCACACGATCGATTACTCTGGGATGAAAAGTGAAAAGGCGAGAGGCAATAATAAGTAGGGGGCGGGGTGGCTTTTGACATGCGCGCTTGAGAGGCCATGATTAACCGTGGACATGCATGGGCGATCATGGGCGGGCGGCAAAAGATGGGGCAAACCAGCAGAGTCAGAGAATGCTTGCTGCTTGCTCTATCTCTTGCCCTGCACTGCAGCGCAGGAGGAGGAATCGAATGAAAAGACGAGATGGATTCAGAGTCCACCTGTGCAATGTTTCCATGTCTCCTGTCAGTCAGTCAGTCAGCGTCTCCACGCAGCACCATGCAGATGCACTAGTAAAAAAAACAATGCAACAGTGTATCAAGTACTCGTAGTCCTACTATGCATGCATATATAGATAAAGAACTGGCTAGGGTTCTGGGGCAATTGCCATTGCCAGCAGCACTGCAGCAGGCAAAAGCTAGGGATCTACTGTATGCTATGAGAATGTAAGTGAAATGTTCAAAACCATAAAGCATGGCGGATTGCTGGTCCTGAGATCGATCGTGTGGCCGTGGGCTGTGTGGGCTGTGGCTCTCTCGATGGGCTCTCACCTCGCCATGGCGCCCTTTGTGTTACTATGCACACTGTCTGTCAGTGAGAACGACAGCACGCATGTTGCTGCAACTGCAAGCAGGCATGGAATGAAAAAAGGGAAAAGGCCCAGCCGGGCGGCCCCAAAAGCTACTTTCCCCCACCCACAGGCCACACAGGACACGATCTACAGCTTCGTCCTTTCTCTGGGACTGGGACGGACGCGATGGAAGAAGCAAGTACATGCATGCTCTGTGTCTTCTCTAGTTCGAGCTTAGCTTAGAGATCGAAAGCGCGAGCATCACTCGCATGCATGCATCTACCATCATACCATGCATGCAGCATCAGCTGGCTCTCTCTCACAAACTGTTTAAGTTTAGCCGCGAACTAATGGTCGATGAACTCTGTTATCCTCTGATGAGGATGCTGATCGAGCTGAACATTGCAGATAAAACCATGCATCTATGTGTACGACCGTAGCTAGTGCTGTATATATGTCATGGTGTCCGATCCTCCAGGTACAGTAGCTGAAATGTGAGAGCAGCTTTTGTGCATATATACAGGCACAGGCAGGCAGGCAAACAGGCAGCTAACAATGCTAGTAGTGGTAGGCTACATACCGTGGCACAGTTACGGGCACTTGTCCCGCGGGGGATTCAGATTCAGTTACGAATCAGTGAATGGGGCAAGGGGGAAAAAAGACGATGGCGACCGTTCCTAGTAGCTTGTCCTCCCTCCCAGTCCCAGCATGCAACCGCAACGAGGCATCCATCGACCATCGGAGATCAGACGGACACAGATCGATCGGTCGACAGGAGGGGAGGTGACCCTTTGCACTCGCAGCTGTGAGACAGACAGAGATGCCGTTCCGATCTTTTCAGCACAGGCCGCTGCGGCAGCAAGTGCCACAGCTTTCGCGGAAAGCAAAGCTGCGCTGCGTCGTCGCGCAGTGCGTGTGCGTGTGCGCAGGCAGGCACTCATGGTGGTGGCCGGGCGGCCGGGCCGGCGAGCAGCGGCGTGCCGGCCGGCGTCCATCCGGCCGGCCACCGATCGCTTTTGGTCGTGGTCGTGGCATTGATTGCTGCCGCACGCACGCAGCAGGACCGGGCCGGGGCAAAAAAAAAAAAAAGTCAGAGGAGAGGAGCTTTCGAGGTCAACACGTACGTACATACTCGGTACTCCTACGCAGTAGTACGCGTACAGGCAGGCAGCAGCAGGCCCCCTGGTCCGAGTCCTGTTTGCCTGTGGATCGGTCGGACTCGATCGCTGCGCTGGTCCACGCTAGCTGTTGATCAGAGGACATGGACAGACAGGCAGAGACAGCCCGGGGTGGGTCAGCGGCCGCCGAGCGTGACGCGCCATCATCAGCTCATCGAGTAGGCGCGCGTCAGGCACCACCAACTGCTGTGTTGTGCCTCTTTTGCCATTGAAATTCCCCATGCCGTCGCCGGCAGACAGACAGACGGTGTGCACAGACCAAAACCTGACGAAGAAGGAAAAAATACGCTTGCAACTTCAGTAGTTTTCTTTCCTATTCTTTGCTCGGCCCAGTTGATCTTACGGACCGGCCCATTTCTCAAAGCAGCTCATGCCAGACAGCCCATGTCAAAATACTAGGCCATGACAACCGGCCCATGTAGTAACATAAACAGCTGGGATACTCTTCAGGTTTTTTTTTTTCGAATTGGCTACCTGTCAGGACTCTTTTAGGTCGGGTGGAAGTGCAAAGTTCCTCGGACGACCTCTTTTTTTTTAAGAAAAAAAAAACGCTTTTGTTAAAGTTAGGAACAATTTGCGTTAACAAGGGAGAAAGGTTCCCAAGAAGCCTGAAAGAGTAAAGATTTAAACAGACAAGAAGGTACATGCGAGTGCGATTGGTTAGAGCAGGAGAAGCAAGCAGAGGAAACAGAAAATCTTGATTGGGAGGCAGACTGTGAGTAGATACATTATCGACTCTGTTTATTTTGAGCACTTGGAGCCTCTTGTTCTGAACTTGAAAACTGAAATCAGTTGTAAAAGGTTTGATAGACCAGGGCTTAGAACTCTGGAACCTGTCATTTATAATGTTGACCAGAGTTTCGTTGTCCGAAAAAGGACACTTCCTGAAGATTGAGGAGCCTGCAGCATCTCGCTGCTAGAGCTAAACCACCTGTTTCAGCCATCAAAAACAGAGGTAGAGCTGTGCATCCGAGCCTAAATAAATAGCTGGAACCATGGAGATGGGTGGAAGATGTAGATTCCAATACCTGCAGATCTTGGAGGATTTCCTCCGCCATCCGGATTGATTGCAGCGTCTACATAGCATCTGGGGCCACTAATAAGCGCTGTACCCTTGGGCGCCTTGTTGTTGATCTGTATATGCAGGATCATCCTCTGCCAGCAAAAGGTTTGTGGCAAAAGTGATGTCTGCATTCGTTTTCTAGGGCAGCCCCAACGCAAGCTAATAAGAGTATTAGCCTCACATAAAAGTAACATGCCATCTAGACTAAGCTACAACCAAAGATGTTATTGCTACAATGCAAGCCACAACAGCTCCTAATTTTGTAGGGTCCATACTCTATAGCCTACTTCATATTTTAATTGTATACGAAATGTGGTCCTAAGCAAGCTGATGTGCTCCTTCTCTACAACGCTTGTTGAGTAGGTGCCTCCATCTTTTGTTAGACGAAACCACCGTAGCCTCTGCAGGCATCTCTGGCCTCCTGCGAGGCTGCTGTTGAGTGTGACATGGCCACTTGATGCTTACATGGATGTCGGGGCAGCACTCCAGCCTGGTGCGTTGTAGAAGGCCTAATGAACCTTAAGAATGGTCCAGCTTTTGTTATTGAACCTGAGGTCATTCCTTGCTTTCCACAAGTACAAGAGGGAAGTGGAGAATTTTTGTATTCTTTCGGGTGTAGAATCTTGAGGCAGAATTGCAGCTATTGCTTCCTGCACCCCGTCTTGGTCCTGGAAGAAGATGAGTTCTTAGGCAAAGGTCTGAGGAGAACCAAAAAGCTCTGGCGAAATCACAATCAAAGAACAGACGTCTGTCTGTTTCAGTTCTGCTCACAATCAAAGAACAGACGTCTGTCTGTTTCAGTTCTGCCACAAGACCTGCTCTCTCTGCTGTTACTAGGGCAAAAGTTATGATTTTTGGTGGTAGAGAAGTGTTTTTCCAAATGTTTTTTTAGAAGGGCCTGGGAGTTATCTGTGAGAGATCTTGCACGCGGGTTTAAATTTAAAGGGACATGTTGAGCACTTAAGAGCTTGTTTCCTTTGACCTTGCACTCGGGTTTAAATTTGAAGGGACATGTTGAGCACTTAAAAGCTTGTTTCGTCTGACGACCCTACGGTCGTATATGATTCCTCATTCCTCCCGCGACCTTAGAAGGCAGTATGTGATTCCTCATTCCTCCCGTTGCCTCTCGACGCACCAGGAAGCCCGCAGGCAACACGACCTTGCAGTCCATGGCAGCATTAACATCACAGGCCTACAACCAAACCAACCCAGGCAACACGACCTTGCAGTCAATTGCAGCATCAACATCTCAGGCCTACAAGGCTACAACCAAACCAATTTGGACCATGAGACGAGCCCTGCGGTGCCCATAGCCGCTCACAAGCATCGTACACCATAGCAAGCAAGCACTGCACCACCACGCACCAGCTAAATATTTATCGAAATAAGGCCACAACTCGAGGTCTCGCACGACCAAGGCCACAGCTCCAAACAAACCACGCAAGCACAAGATTGCTGTACAACTTTTTTTTCCTCATATTTCTCGACTAGTCCCATACACCGAACCGACCACACCATGTCACCATAAGTTTAAAACTCAGATCCACCATTACGAAGCCCGGCTTGGTTTACCACGGGCAGAAGGAAACCGGCAGTCACCCCATCTTTTGTCAGGTTGATTGATTGTTAGACTACTACCAGCGGAAACCGAAAAAACAACACACCAGCGAGCTGGCCATGTCGACATACACTTCTCCAGCCAACTGACGGTCACGGTTGAATCGCGTCAGATAACTAGATTCATCATGCTTGCTTCCCACCACTTCCCTGGGCGGCGTCAGTTCCCTGGGTAGGGACACTTCCCTGGCCAGCATCGCTTCCCTGGGCAGCACTGCTTCCCTGTCCACCTTCACTCCCCTGGGCAGCACTGCTTCCCTGGCCAGCTTCACTTCCCTGGGCAGGAGGACGGCCCTGGACAGCCTTGTAGCACGCCAGGCTGCAGAGAGGGAGCAGCGTCTTGGAGTCACGGTATTTGTACGGGTTTGTGCACGATGGGCCTGCACATTTCTCCCTTGGAGGTGGATAGCTGATGAAATGAAATCAAGAAGGTAGAGGGGAATCAATCACAAGTAACAGTAAGACTGCAAGAGGAGAATAAATCTGCAGAGCTGCAGTCGAAATGACTAAATTAACAGAGATAAGTACTAGTGCTCAACGTAACCTGACAGGTTTGGAGTTGAATATGCTTGGAAGCCCCATACCCTCAGGGAATGTAATCACAGTTCCAGTTGGGCTCATGACAGTCCGGACGCAGTTTTTCCTGTTTTCTTCCAATCTTGCTTGTTTTTCCTGGAAAAGAGAGAATGCAAAGATAAGTCCATGATAGCAAATAGGGAAATGCAGCAACTGTCATGCAAAGATACTGTCATGATATCAAATAGGAAGTTGTACCCTCTCTTCCCGTTCTTTCAGCTTCTTCTCTTCCTTTTTCTTCTCAGAATCTATACCCAGTATCTTCCTCATTGCTTCAGCCTGTACAGTTTGAGGTTGTAAAATTGCATCACGCTCACCCAACAGAAAAGAACTGGCATATAAGGCTCTGAACTAGAAGCACAGAAGCAAACCTGTTGTTCTTTCTCTGCCTTCTCAACTTGCATCTTACGCCTCTGCGCAGCTTCTGCTTTTTTGGCTTGTATCTCCACATCTGAGAGCTTCTCCTTTTGCCCTGTAACATAATTAGTGATGGAATTTGTCAGAAGCAGAAATCTTAAATGAAACAAAAAGCTCAAAACATAAGCTAGGAATTTACTTCTTGATGAAGCCACTGGTAATCCATCAGGAAATTCAATAAAGCTTTCACCATTCCCGCCCCTGCCTTGAAGGGCTCGCTGTCTTGTTGTAAGCCCAGGGGTTTCTATCTTCACATCTTGAGATGAATCAGCTTCCTTTAGCCCATTCTTTTCATCCATCTCAGATTCCTCCTCTTCTATAAACTCATTGTCATCCCCTAAATTGGACTTCTTCCTACCATCCCTGCCAGATCGAGACATTCTGAAGTCCTCATCCACTTCGTATGGGGTACTCTTATTTTTAGAAAGCTTGGATAGCTTCTTTTTCTTGAGAGCATCATCACCAAAATCATAAGCTTCATGGTCAGTGTTCACAGGATCTGGTGCAACTTTAGCCCCTTTGAGTTTTTCCAGGTAGCGCAATTCACCATCTTCATCGTCAGAATCTCCGTCAAGTGTTTTCTTCTTAGGAATCCTTTTGCTCTTGCGAACAAGGTCAGAAGACGGAGAAATTTCATGCCTGTTGCCATGTTTTCCTTCAACATGATTACCATTGGTATCTTTGTTTGTGTGACCAGCAGAATCCTTTAAAAAAGAAGAGCGAGCAAGTAATGAACACTTATGTAATGACAAAAGAAAACATAAATAGCAAAATAATGAACATATATATTTGATAATTGGTAGAAATAAGAATCCGAACTTACAATTACAATTTAAGTCAGCAAGATCGTAGTATGAACAGTAAGCCAACATTGCAAAGCAAGAAATTTTTTATCAAACATGCAAAAGAGCGGTGTATCATTATATTAAGAAGAAAAGGATAAGGGAATTGACCCCGTACAAAACCCACTCACTTGCAATGCCATGATGAGTACAGAACCAAAATTAAAATCACAGATTCCTGCAGACAACCCATACTGAGCAAAGATAACTAAAATCTGAAACATAGAAGCTGTATTGGCCTGATCTGACCACCAAAGTTTCAGATCCTCAATATGCGAGTCACCATAGATTGCTAGCGAACATCAATCTTTCTACGAAGGGGGGAAAAAAGAGGCGGATGCGGATTACCAGATCTGACCAGACCAGGGCTTCGCTGCGCACCTTTCCCCTAGCGCCGCCGCCCCTTCCCTGATTCCTTCCGCGGCCCCCTCTTGCGCCCCTGCTCGATGAGCCTCGTGGCATCTCTCCCGGTGGTGGTGGCAGCAGGGCGGAGGCCACAACAGACTAGCAAGCAAACCCTAGAAGGGGCGCAGCAAAGACCCTATGGACAGAGTTAACCAGCAGGGGAGCAGAGATGGAGCCAGCCAGAGGAAGGATATATAGGCTTTACAGCACACGAGAGGAATGAGGAATTGCTGCACTGATGGGGACGGTATCGATTATGAGGAGGAAGTGTATCAAACAAGTTTGGGAAAGTTTAACGGCGTTAACACTGAGCCAGCAAACTTTGGCTGTACATGTAGAAAACTGGAAAGTTTTGCTGGCATTCAGGTATGTATCCAATTTTCAACCAAAATAATATGCTAGTATTAACTGAGGGGTGAACACATTCTAGTATAGTAGTATCTAAGCATATATACGTGAGATGCCTATCCATTCAGAATCGTAAAGTAAATGAAATGCTGGACAAAACTAGGTGAGAAGTAAAGATACGAAAGTACATTATGATCTCAAGCACATTGAACAAACCTTTTGCTTGTACTGATGAATAGAGCCATCCGACGTGGCAGGAATGCCACTGCCACCAGCATCCTGGCCAATTTTGGTATGTAGGGTTCGATTAATCCCGACAACTTTGAACTTTACTTTTCTCGGCCTATTTTCACCAGGCACACAGTCATCTCTGGGGACCAACTGTGGGTTATCAGGGGATCCATTGTTTCTTGCTGTGCACTCTAGGGCAAGAACACCATCACTTCCATGCTTGGCGGCATCCTTCGTTTTGCTGCTCCGACCATGGCCATCATGGTCGCCTCCAGATCTATCATCCCTTCTTATCTTCCTGGGCACGTCACTCCTATGAGCCATGGAGCCCTTCATTTCAGGGCTATTTAGTTGTAGCTCTTTCCTCCGATGCCCACCAGCTTCAATGCCAGTGTCGTCGTCATGGGGAGCGCTCCGAGATGGCGGGCAAATGCCATTGTACTCAGAGGTGAGCTGCTCCGTGGACCTTGGCTTCCTGGATGCGACACTCCTTGGCTTCTTGATCACAGCATCTGTGGTGTTGAGCAGAGGGTTCCCGCGCCCCTCCATTACAACACGCGCTTAACTCCAGACCAAGTGACCTTCGCGCCAGCCAACTCCGTTGCCTGCATGTACCAAATGCGGCATTACAACTAGTATATATGTCACTGAATCAAGTTGCAACCACCAGACAGACGATAAGACAAATAGACCCTCTAACATAGCTGTATGTGGGATAATCAATTCCCTCACGAATGGACCGAGATAAATATTCACCCAACAAACCGTCGGCCATGAAAGCGAGAGCACCGACTGAGAGAGCCCAAAAAAAAAATCAAAACGAAGCAACTCGCAGCCTCCGCGAGAGAGCGGCACGGGAGCTGCAGCGAACGCCGACGAGCAGCTGCGATCGGCAGCGCGAAGAATGAACCTCAAACCCAAAACCCCTTGAGCTCCACCCACCACCCCACACACACCGAGAGAAATCAAGCAGCGCAAGCACATGAGAGCAAACGAAAAACCCGAGCAGCAACCGCGGCGGCGAGCACGGACCCTACGAGGACCGAGGACGGGACACGGCGAGCGACGCACGGGGGAGCTTTACCTCGAACGGAGTGGGCCGACGACGACGGACCGGCGGCGGCGGCGAGCCGGTGGGGAGGTAGGGTTAGGGTTTGTGGCGAGAGCGCGAGGGCGAGGGTATTTGGGCCGGGCCCGTGCGGCGTGACGAGGTGGAGGGGGAAGACGAGAAGAGGGGTGCCGGGTGGATGACGCGGGTGAGGACGGGGAGGGGGAGGAGCGCGCGGGTGGGGGTGGGCGGGCGGGCGGCTGGGGCTCGTGCTGCTGGCTGCTGCTGCTGCTGCTGGGCGACGCGTAATTTCTCCCATCTCTCCCTCTCTCCGCACGCTCAGCTCGCGCCCCCGCTTGCTTTGCCGTCAATCCCACCACGCCCACGCGCCCCGGCACAGGCTATCCCTTCCCGTTGCCTTCTCCCTCCTCTTCCCCCTTTCGCTGCCTGGATGGCGCCCCCTCCCTCCCGCTTCGGTTCTTTCCGGGCTGTTTTGCGTTGACGTCCTTGGAGTGTCCATGAATTCTCGGGGCTTCGAGTCAAGGAGGCTGTTGGGACTTAAACACGAAATGTAAAACCATCTAACATCATCTCATCTTAGATATATACCAAATATATGGCAATTTCATTGCAAAACTTTTGCATAATGTACGTCCATGCCTAAATGAATCCTTGTAAGTATAGGTTTTGCAGCCTTAGAAAGCACGCAAAGTTACCTAACTTTCCTCTAGCTAAAGTTCCTATGCTCACAAGTCACAACCTGTCGGCCTCCCCCTTCTCCATCGCCGGCGACGCGAGCTTACCGGAGCCAAGAGGGAGGGTCCCGCTTCCCTTTGCTATAGTTCTATTAATTTTAGCCTAGTATATGTCTCAGCTAACTTGTGAATTTTGTTGTTTTCTTCCCACCATTCCTGCCTTGTCGTTGTTATCATCACCAGTTTGTCATGGTCTTGAGGTGAGTGACGGTAAAATAAATGCCCTTCTCCCCTCCACCGACTGTGTCTATCCAACCTTGCGCATGGATCTAGTGGACCACTCTTCATTATGGTTATCATGAATTGTGGGTTTTCGAGGTCTATTGGCGTGTCTCGCCACCTCCACTTCCACCCCCACTGTCATTGTTATGCCCTACTCTTTCAGCCTAGATTCATTCTTTGTTACCATAGATCGAGTTGTCCACGTCGCGCCTCTATTGCACCTCATCCTTAATTGGGTTGATGGCTAGAAAGGTTCCACCACCATACTCTACTTTTACTTCGAGCAACTGCCTGTGACATCTTGTCGTTAAGATCTTCATAGCTCTCGTATGTAGCTTCATTTGCTATGTCAAGTGCCACCCACTAAAGGTTCTTTGTGTTATCATTCATGTATAGTTCACTGAGGGACATCCAATATATCTTACAGTGGAGGCGTCCTCTAAGACAACGAGTAGAGACCACTCCAACCACCTTTTGCCCCACATGACGATGCTTAGCAACCTCCACCCTGATCATCCCAATGAAGCCTACGTTCACCACATGCCATGCAAGAAGCCCCCTAATTCACCTAGTGCATCTTCTACATTTTCATGTGTTTGTGAACATTTTGTCTTGCTTTGACAATGATGTTTTCAACACCGTTTTATAAGGTGATGTTGTATCTCTCTGTTTGCTAATATACCAACATATCCCCTTTTTAAAGATCACACTAGATATCTTAACTCTAGTATTAGTTGTCAAACAATAGAGTGTTGTGTTTGGTCC